>Ga0208411_1001550_pt1 | contig 15353 bp, 9 predicted proteins | sample ETN01SmetaG_4_FD_185793 | JGI IMG/M metagenome (GOLD analysis project Ga0208411, IMG submission 185793) | Marine microbial and viral communities from oxygen minimum zone, Eastern Pacific Ocean - ETNP2014F12-01SV261 (SPAdes) (version 2) | ecosystem: Environmental > Aquatic > Marine > Oceanic ... | reverse complement strand
AAATGGACTCCATACACACGGAATTGCACCGAAGATTCTACATGTTCGAGCACCCATTCCACCACATCCCTTGTCCCTGATCCTTGGGCTGTACTTATGATAGATGTACTAATGTAATTGAAATATTGTGGCTTATAATATAATGCAATATCTTGACTTGCAGACTGATTAGTAAATTCAGCACCCATCCATTCATTTGGTTGGATAATATTTAATACATCACTTAAAAAATGATTATATCCATTATCTGCATTCACCTCCTGGCATACAATAATATCTGGTTCAATCTCATTAATAATTAATTGGTAATGTGGTTCTCGATCATCCTCATCATCATAATTCAATAGATTGTATGTTAAAATTGTATGATGAGACTGAGATAGAATACTGTTTACTATAACACAACACAGTATAAAAAAATATTTTATATACATTATTATAATTCTACCTGTATTGATCCGATTTCAATGCCACGATGATTTTGTAATTTGATATTATGATAAGTCTGTAGCGCTTCTAATTCTTTTTCATTAATTAATTTTAGTTCTTTCAATATTGCTATTGTTGCTGCTGGATTGCAACGCTGGTTTCCATCAATTATCTTTATTGCTATACCATACGAATCGCCTTTAGAAGTTCGAATTCCAATTCCTCGGACTCCCTCTCCGCCAACTTTGGTAACGGCATTTCCATTCATTGCTTTAATAAAATCTGTATCAAATCGATCTTTACCAGCAATATGATATGGGTTAGATATGACCGCATCGTACAAAATGTTCAATTCATCATAATCAGTGCTGGCAAATTTTTGATACATAAGAGCAAGGTTATATAATGGTAGAAAAGGAACGGGTGCGCTACAGCCATCAATAGCAATAGGGAATTCTTCTAATTCCGAAAAATGTTTTACCTGTTCAATTATTTTCTTTTGTACAGGATGATTTTCATCCGTATATCCTTTGGGATCTTCTTGTAGATAATTAGCTAAAGACAGCATGCCTGCATGCTTTCCACTGCAATTATTATGTAACGCATTCGGTTTCTCATCTTTGTATAATAATTCCTTTTTGGTATCCTTATCATATGGAGAATGAGAACCACATTCATAATATGATATATCATAACCAATTTTTTGTAACATACTCATTGCGGTATTTACATGTATATCCTCGCCATTGTGTGATGCACACATAAGGGCAATTTCTTCATTAGTAAAATTGAAATGTTTAACAGCACCAGCCTTCACGGACGCAGAAGCTTGAAACGGTTTTAATGCAGAACGCACACAGGTTAAATAATGGGAATCACCATTGCTATAAACTATTTCACCCTTCGCATCTACAACTACAACAAATCCAACATGCATGCTTTCAATAAAATCGCCACGATGAATTTTACATAGAACTGGCATAGACTATTTTACCGCAAAGGAAGCAAATTGAAATTTAAATCCATTCTTTTCTAATTTTGGGATCTCTTCTTTTAATACTTGAAGGGTAAACTTTTTTGCATGACCTATACCTATCGCACTTCCCTTGGACTCTGCTTTATCCGCTAGCTTGTAAAGTTGATTTCGAATTTTGTTTGCATCATCATCATTATCAAGAAATACGTGTCTTCTTGCTGTAGGAACTCCTCTTGAACGCATAATATCTTCCGCAACTGTTAGAGAAGTAGTTCGACTATCAACAAAATATCGTCCATGACGTTTTAATACATTACTTACAATATTCATTATTCTTTTATCCGCTGTTGCTTTTGACCCCTGGTGATTATTTAACCCTGCCGCTTCTGGAAATTCAGAAATTGCATTTTCTACTCTTTGCTCTATTTCACTACTAGTCATGGACTCAGTTAGTATATAATCTAACTCACCATGAGTATCAGCAGTGGATTCCATTGGCATATGAATAATAATCTCATAGCCGCTATTATATGCTTTTTGAGAGAATAATTTGCTGTTTTTGTGCCCTGGTATTACAGCAAAAGTTAAATCTGCATCAAGAGTTAAAAAGCCTTCAGATACTTCATCGTTTCTATATCCAAAATCATCAATGATGATGATGATATGGCCACGGGTTATTTCTTCAACAATAGATGTTGATTGAGGAATAGGTACCATAGGAATACTGGGCTCTTCAGATCGTGAATTCAATACAAGAAGTATAAAAACAGATAATAATACAATTATTAAAACAAAAAGGATTTTTAAACGATTAAACAGCATTATGGTAATTTTATTGATATATCAAGCATTTGCGGAAGGCCTAAATGTTGAGACCCAATCTGAATTCCATAATGGAAATTTAACAATCCCAACTGAATCCCAAACCCACCAGAAACCACTGTTACTTCTTTTGAAGTCTGTGTTCCAAAACGTATATCGAACTTTTCAAATTTTGTTTCACTAGCTGCTCGTATAATTATCCCATCAACAAGGGAAGATTGTTCCGCTGATAGACAAATTTTATGCCCCCATTTCGATCTAGGAAGTTGATAAGAAAGTGCTGATAAAAAGCGAAGAGGAAGAGTTGGGTTATAACTATCTGTATTATTGATAAATCCTGTATTTAATATAGAAAATCCCAAATCAATATTCTTGCCAAACGCACGTGTTATCCCTGCATCAAAAGTCATTCCAGAAACATTTTCTGTATACAATTGAATTAATATATACCGAATGGTTGCTCCAACTGTTATCGCTCCATATGTTTGCGAATAACTAGTAGCTACTGCAAATGAACTGGAGCTAAAAGTTGCTAGTGGATCATCTGTTGGTCGGTTACTTCTAAGCTCAAGATCGCTAACCCCCATATGTCTCATATTAAAACCAATATTGCCACGACCTAATTTTGATGATAAAGAAAAGGATGAGTTTGAAATATTATTTAACCAAGATCCATAAGAAACATTCATTGCAACTCCTTGGGTAGGGGAACGAAGCAATGCAGGATTATTTACAGTTAAACTTCCAAAAAGAGGACTGGGGCCGAATGCTAATTCAATTGCGCTTGATGGAACAGATAAAAATTGTGTCCCCAGACTGTAACCAAAATTAACAATAATAAATAAATATAAAATATATCTAGAAATTGAAAGCATAGGTAAACACATGAATTAATCCTTGAGAAACTGAATGCGGTTCCACAACAACAGCATAATCAAAAAATGCATCATTCTTTTTCAAAAAAGTAAAATTCAATCCTGCTCCGAAAGAAAATCTTGAATTACCAAATCCACCGCGAATAAAATATTTCTCTGAAAAGCTATACTCTGCACCCAATCTTAGTTTTGTGCCTAATATTTCTTCCTGATTAGCCACAACTCCAATATCTCCTACAATATAAATTTGTTGAAAAGTAAATGTTGATCCAAACTGATACATCGTTGGAAAAGATTCTTTATATATGCGACCTTCTCCTTCAAGGACCTGCCCAGTATTCCATTGATAATTAGTATTGAAATCCTTAATCACAAAAGCAAAGTTCAATTTTTCTTCCGAAAGCAACATAAACCCAATATCAAACCCAGTCCCTTTTCCAGCTAATTGACTTTCATTCATTGGAAGTTGATGATTTAGTATTTTCACATTAATACCAAGAGAGAGCCAAGGGGTAATTCTTTGCGCAAAGCTAATAAATATTGCATCTTCACTTGTTGAAAGCTGTTGTGTTTTATAACCAGAAGTTGAGCGACCTTGTATGTCATCAACTCCACTACTTATCCATGCCACACCTAATCCTGCGGTAGGGGGCAAATTAGAAGAAATACTTGACATCATTAGCCTTCTATCAAGATTCAATGAATGATAAGAAAACCCAATTTGTCTTTTATCAATGAATGCTAAAGTCGCTGGATTATGATACGCAGCAAATCCTTGATCAATTTCTGCCGTAAAAGCACTCCCCATAGATAATGATCTAGCAGAAGTTCCCATTCGCAAAAAAGCACCTGAATAACTTGCATAGTCTGATCCATCAATCGATGAAAATAAAATGATAACTATTATAATATAATTTCTCATCTATTTCACCACAATCAGTTTCACCCAATGAGGTGATGGTTTGCTACTTTGGCCTTCAGGGTACGTTAACTTTACAAAATAAACTCCATTATGAACATAAGATCCTTGTTGATCTCGACCATCCCATTTTAATGTACCCGTGGATGAAACACGTTTATCAAATGATGTAGCAAAAACTTTTTCCATTGCAAAATTATATATATCTATATCAATAACAAATGTACCGGACCATTCATTTGTATGAAAGCGCACATACCCATTATCACTACGTATATTATGCGTATATGGAGAAAAAGGGTTTGGGTAGGCATAATCTTCATTGACATCATACTCTGCACGAAAAATTTTCCAATTCAACCCATCAAGATCGTATGAATGAGCCGCACCATCTCCAGTTCCTATCCAAATGGAACGATCACCATAATATGAACGATTGTCAAATGCCACACTATATACTTCATCTGCCAAAACTTCATCTAGATCATATATAGCTGTATTTAAAACAGGAATTGCCTGATGTGCTGGCTTATAAAGTGCCCAGTTAACTCCATCTTCTGTTTTCCAAAGACCATTTGCTGATGCAGCGAACACTAAAGAATCAAATGAAGCAATATTATAAATTCTTTCACCTAATAATGCTGTGTTCCATGATAAACCATCATCTATTGTATAGCTTAATCCACGCTGTTCCGTTGGGTCATCTGCATTGACAGTGGCTGCCCATATAATTCGTTTTCCATTCAATCGCTGAATTTCTAATCCAACAACAAAATTGCCAGATAAATTATCCATAGGGTATGAATAATGCTTCCAATCAATACAATTCCCAGATCCAAGAATACCTCGGTTTATGCCATTTGCTGTGCCAACCCATATGGTGTCACTATAGCTTAGTACCGAGAATGCTTTATGGTTATGATTCCCGCCATCAAGCGGGTCCCTAGGATTTAAATAATAATCTTTTAAAATATATTTTCCTCCTACTCGTATATAGGAAGTATCCTTGCAGGTTGTTAATTCATATTGGCTATCCATTGGCAAGGGAACCCTTTCCCACACTTGGTCACTAAACTTGAAACGACGTAATCCACCTGCCCAACTTGCTGTCCATGCAAATTCTTCTGAAAGATCCATATCATAAGTAACATTGGCTTGTGGCACAGTAACAGGAAGAACTGCTACAAAACCAATATCACCGAATGGTATCGTATCTGATAAAGCATCATCTATTGGTTGATCATAATAGATCCAATTTATTGTACTATCAGTTGCGTCTGTTGTAAATACTATTCCCTTTCCAATTGGAATATCATTTTCACTGCCTGCTGCAGCTGCAAACATAAATTTTTCATAGGGGCCACCCCGATCTCCTGTTGTCATTGCAGAGATTCCTCCTATTGGAATTCTATTGGTAAGCGCTCCACTGGTCAATTCCATAGTATCTTGTAATGTTTCAACAGAAAGTGAATCTCGAATAATACTAATTCCTAAACCAGTTCCTAGCCAAACCAAATTTTCTCCCTGTAGAATTACTTCTGTTACTACATTGCTACGCATTGTATTAGTGCTTGATGATAATGAATCAGTTGAATCAGCGATTACAGAACGAAAAGCGTAGTTAGAAGGAAACAGCTTTTGAGCATATATAAGATCTGCATTAAATAATAGTATTATTAAAAGAATAAATCGCTTCATTCTACAACAATCCTATGTATAACTGTGTCCGAATAAGTATTTGACATATCCATGGCATCAAAAATCCAATTGAAAGTTCCGGTTTTCGTTTGCAATGAAGGATCTACATTGCCTGAGCCAAATATGGGAACACGAAAACTATATATTGCATCATTTGCTATTGAATCGCCGCTAGTGAAATTGGGTTCATAAATAATCACTTCACCACCATCATCATAAAGGTTAATTAAGTTTCCTTTATTAAGAAAAGAATCACCTTCAACATGATATGAAACAAAACCCACTCTTCGTATATCATCTAATCCATTCGCATCATGTGCTTTAGCTTTAACCACTTTAAATATTACACTATTATCCGTTGGTCGCACTATAGTATCAGGAGCAATAATGTATTGTAATTGTGGAATAATATTTCCTAAAAAAAATGAATCTCGTAGCGCAAATGAAGAGCCATTACCATAATTAGCCTGAAATTTCATATGAACTTTTCCCGTATCATCTAAAGAAATTGGATTTGATAAATATAGTGTGTCATTCAACACTTTTAATGAATATAAATCATCCCCTCTTATGATATCTCCACTTTGGCCTTCATCATTTAACGATAAATTATCTGGAAAGACTGTAGTATCTGTTCCATACCAATATAATATTGTGTTTTCTAATGGAGACCTATTAATACTTGATTGAACTTCAACGGCAAAGTAAAGAATGCGATCATCCTGTAAATAAGTAAATTGTAAATTGCCTAACGGGTTATCAATTTCATTATTATCAGAAGAACCTGGGCATCCATAAAAAAAGATGATGGAAATAAAAATAATGGAGAAATGTTTTAATATTTTATAGATAAAACTCATTTCTGGCTTCCATAAATATAATGAACTAAAAGACTGCCTACTTGTCCTAAGCTTTCTGCTGAACAATTTTCCGGGGTATCTTGTGATGTGTGCCAATAATTACTATATCGATTAGGATAATTAAAATCAATTATATCAATAGCTGGTATTTTTGCTTCTTGCCATAGTGGGACATGATCATCAAATATTGTGTGAACAATTCTTGATTCAAAAGCTTCCAAATTTAATTCTTTTGCTAAAGACCATAGTCTTTTTACTAGATCTCTATTTTGTTGATATGAATAGCGCTCAATAGGAATATGTAGATCTTCATCACCTATCATATCTAATATAATTGCTTCATCCGGTGTGTTGATTGGTAGGTTTTTTGCAAAAAACTGCGATCCTCTTGCATAGCTTTTAGGAATTCCAGGTTTACCCATATCTTCCCCATCAAATAATACTAAAGAAACCCTAATTGGTGGAGGATTATCATGAAATATTCTTGCTAATTCCAAAAGAACTGAAACGCCGCTAGCTCCATCATTAGCGCCTATTATTGGTTGATCATGGTTTTGTATATTCAAATCATTATCAGCCCAAGGCCTCGTATCCCAATGTGCACCAATTAACAAATGGGATTTGCTTTTAATATTAAATTGAGCAATAATATTGCTTAAATCATACTGTTTATCATCGATATCGTCTATAACAAAGGGTTGAGTAAAAACTGTATCAGAATAACTTCCAAGTGTTTTTAGGAGAAAGGCTTTACAATTATTATATCCTACAGATCCTGGATTACGTGGACCAAAATCACATTGATCTAATAGAAATTGATAGGCGCTATTTTGATCAAATTCTGGCACTGAATCATTACATGAAATAATTACAAGAAACGATAAACAGCACATAAAATTTTTAATTAATAGTCTCATTGTATATTATCCTGTAATAGCAATATTCACATCAAATCCGAAATCGCGATCAATTTTCTTTCCAGTGGTCATGGATTCATTTTCATGGTAACCATAAATCATGCTTCCACTCACTTTGGCAGAAAACGTATACGTAATTCTGATACCAGTTTTCCAGCCTGAATTAAATGCAGTCTGTCCAAATTCCAAACCACCATTTTTACTACCTAGAGTTTCGCTCTCATTCATATCAAAGTTAAACTGAAAATTAACAGTATTTTGTATTTTATAATCTTCCATAAAAGGTAGTGGAATCGTGATTCCTCCTCTGTGACTATAATTAGCGCTGGATGTATAACTTTTATCTCGATGAACGGTTATGCCTGTTGGTACACGATCCAATGATTTTGAAAGGTTATGTCTAAAATTCATCGAGATACCCTTTTGCAAGCTTGCAGTTAAACCGATTAATGGTGAAAAATTTGTATTAACGCGGGATGATCTTTCAAATTCTTGAAAATCAGATATGAATGTTTCTAAATCAAGTAAAGGCATATTTGGACCTGAAAAATTTTCAAATTGCCAAGCCCGAACTTCTTTTCCACTAAAACCATGCTCAAGTGAAAGAGATCTTAAAAACTTTTTAATAATAGGAAGTTTTTCCAACCCGGACCAACGAATGCTCCATCCTGGGAGCGGAAGTCCATTTTCCAATTTCTCACCATATGCAAAATAATCACGTGACATATTTCTCTGTTCCGTACCAGAACCACTCCTTGTTGTTGATACATTTTGTGCATAATTAAAACTTGTACTAATACTTCTAGTAAGATTAAAACCAGATCGTAATGAAAAATCGCGCTTGTGGTCCCACGCTCCAATATCGGAACCTATCTTTTCAGAATGCGGTAAATTATGATCGGGCTCCCAGCCAAATCGATATCCTAATGGAACATCTCCAATAACACCTCTTCCAGTGCGTGTTAAATTCTCAGAATAACTAAAATTTATAGGATTAATCTTCTTTAGAAATCCATGTGCAAAGGTTAGGACAGGAATATCTTTTTGTACCTTCTCCTCCACTTTTTCTTCCTCCTGTTTTGCCCCTCTTCTTCTTCTGGATCTTCCTTTGGGCGCAGTGGAAGCTTTTGTAGGGGGTTTATATACAACTTCAAACATGTTTGCTAAACTTAATGCAATGCTAGAAGAAAAACGTAATTGAGTCCCTATATTAGCTCCACCTATAGTACTTTCTCGATCTTGATTCCATGAGTATGCAGATGAATAATTCATATTTGGCTTAAACCAAGAAAAAATTGTTGGATTTAAAGATGTTGATAAATTTTCAGTAATATTTTCTACAATACCTGGATCCAAATCTTTAATTGCCAACCATGCATATCCTCTATAATCTTGCATATCGCTTTTAACTGCTCGTGTATATTTTGTCTTTATTCCATCTGTTAACATATAGTCCATTGAAAAATTTCTATTTAGGCCAAAATTATATGTATCAGGGGATTTGCCACCAACACGCTTAATTCTTTGGCTCAAACTTTCACTAAAGTTTAATGAAGTATTAAAATTTGATGGGGTATAGTAAAAATGTATTTCACTTAATTTTTGTCCTATAAAAGGAATTGGCTTAAACCATTTAAAAGGGCTTATATAATTATCACGACCAAATGGAAGAGAATAGTTGACTTTTCCTGAATATTTTTCATTCAACACTTCCTTGTTTAATTCATTTGATGAGAAAGATTTACTAGCGCTAAAACTTGGCTTTATTTTATCTAATGTATACTTAATAATTTTGTTATCAGATTTACTAGATTTTGTTAAGGATGTACTAAAATTTAATCCGGTGGATTTTGTTAGGATTGAATCTGGAGCCTCTCCCAGATTAACTAAAATATCTGAACCAGGAAAGTATTTAGGCGTGTTAGACGAATTTGTCATTGACAAATTCAACGGGATATTAATTCCCCATGATTTTGGTAATAACTTATGTAGTTGAAAATTTGTATTTAGATTAAAATTTTCTCCTGTTTGATTGGTGCCTAATCGTTGCTGTAATACATGAAAATCTGCATCCTTTTTACTATAAGTAATTGATGTGTTTGCAATATCAGCAAGACTTAATCTTGATGTTAATCTCATTGCAACCCCTTTATCTTTTTTAACACCACTTAATCGTAACTCATCTATCCAAACTTCACCGTTTATCCATTCATCCGAAACATTTTTAACACCAACCATAAAAAATTTAATTCTTGATAATGCTGGTTTACCTTTAATCCTTATTTGTTTACCTGTAGGAAAACCTTCATCATCATAAAATGTATAATATTTGATCCCTGATGAATCAGTTATTGTATCATATTCATTAAGTTTTTTTACATTTGTTGAGTCTTGGAGTTTTAGTTGAGTAAGCCAATTTAAATTAAGACTAATTGTGTTTCTATTTTCTGATTCATCCCACCCTTGGTATACAGGTTGGATTAATTCATAATAATCTTCCCCAAGACCAAATCTCATAAAAAACTTTACTTTCGTTTCCGAAGTTTGTATCCATGGGCTATTTCCATAGACATACATTTTCAATTTATCATATGTTAGATAACTTTTAGCTCTATCACCTGATAAATTGAGTAAAGTTTTTAATGCAGCTCCTTTTTCTTTGGGAGCAAGATTGTCAAATTTTAATACAAGCGACTGCTCTTTTGAGCGAATCTCATTTATACGGTCATATTCACCTTTTACTCCTTGTGGAGGTTGATAGTTTGCATTGTCCTCTGTATTAATAACAGATATCGCAAACACACTATCAGAGTTTGATTTGCTGTATACTTCAGATGAATCAGCTGCAATGCCAAGCTCTTGCCATTCATTTCCTACTAATTCAATCTTTGCAACTTGAATCCATGTTTGTGTTGTATCAGATAATCGTATTCTACAAAATTTAATTTCATTCCATTCTTGATTTCCTGTGCTATCTGCCATTTCAAAGTGGCTTAAGGGTATTCTAAAAAGTTTCCATCCTGTAGGTTGTCCATTTTTTACTGTTTCTCCAGAAAAGTATGTAGTATCATCTAATGTAAATGTCTTCGTAAAGTAATCATTGGTTTTATCTAAGAATCCCGTCCTATCAAGATCCTCAGTGTCGGGATATCGTCCTGCGTCTAAAGCGTTCCCTTCTGTACCATTAATTCTTTTATAATCATTGCTTCCCTCACTATAATTCCAATTATCTCCATTCGGATCGCTAGGATCAATATCACTACTTGTATTTATTAATTCTGATTCTCCTGATGATAAATATTCATTATATGTTCCTCCAAATTCTAAACAGCTCCCCCAACCATCTTCTGTTTCATCAGCGCAACCATCTAAACCAATATCTTCAGAGTCATCTAATAATCCATCACCAATCATTCCAGCTACTGGAATATCTTCTGTGTTAAGAGATCCATCTCCATTCCAATCTTCACTTATTTTCCCAAGATCAATACTCAGTTTTGATCGTACATCATTTTTATTGCGAACCCAAATCTCAAAGAATTTTGTTTGAGTTTGATCATAATCTCCTGAATACAACGTAGTTATGATACCTGCCCATAATGAATCCTGAGGTAAATTTGATTGATGAACAAATGGCTTATAATTCATTACCAAAATGTCTGTTGTTTCATTTTGAGCCCGAATCGATGTCTCTTGATTAGGCCAAATATCTTTTGTTCTCCATTGTACATACGGATTATACCAATACATATTTGCCCTATTTCGATGACTTAAGGTTCTATTGAATGAATCTAATAATGGCGGTGATGACGTTTTCCAAAATCGACGCTGAATAGGAAAAGACGTAGTTCGTTTCGCTCCTTCAAAATCATCTATATAGGCGACTCCGCTAGGGTCGCCAGTTTCAGAGTTATTAATTGAATTAGGGTTTGGCATCACTTGTGCAAGCTCTCCTTCAATAGAGAATGATGAAGTTTTTTCCGTATTTATAATCGGTAATTTATCTAAAAACCTGGTTAATCCTTCCATGGGTTGATCATATCGACCATTAACACCCCAAATAAAATTTCTTGTTGGCTCATATCCTACTTCTATCTTTTCATTCATTACTGATTGATTAAAATATAATGCAGTCGCTCCTATAAATGACCGTTCACCAAAATCCATCTGCGCACGTGTACCAAAAATTGTTTTTTTATCAAACGACACTACTTCATGTTTATCAAACAATATTTTTAGCGCCGCATTAGGATTTAATTCTTCATTCATAATGAGTGTTCCAGAAAAATAATCTATCTGATAATCAACGCCACGTTTTAATTCTAGGCCATCGACAAAAACCTGCTCGCTACCTTCAACAATCATAAATCCAAGATTAATATTTGAACTCTGATTTGTGTATTCTACTTGAATTTCAAAACGACTATCATTATTAATTTCGGTTTGTGTCGTTGTGGTATACATTTTTCCTTCACCAAGAACACTTTGCAGCTCAATATTTTTGTTCCCACCATCTAATGAATCATATGCAAATGGATAGTATGTTGGAAACATTAATTCGCCACTTCCCATATTGATAATACTGCTATTTTCCATATCAATTAACTCATCTGATTGGCGGACTCCAGTCTCATTTAAACTATCTAACCCAAACTGAGTGATATATGGTGTACCTCCAAGATCATATTCTGATGGGGGGTTCTGGCGTTGATTAACGATCTTAACAAGAAAGCCGTCTTTATTAATATTTGAGGCTCCCATATAATAGACATTTTTAAACATTAAATCCCAAGTTGAATGGCTTGGTGTTAATGATATTGGTTTGATCATTTTTAAAATTAAACTTGATGTAGAATCAGCAAGATTAACACCGCTTCCAACTGTTAATAACGTATCACCTGTCAGTCTATTTGCTAAAACAAATGTGCATCCAAACGCTTCATTTGATGATCGATTGCGTAATCGAATAAATCCTAAATCATTACTGATCGAATAATCCTGTCCTGGTTCTAATCTTTTGAAATTACCTTCCTGACTTTCAGTGTTATCTATATTACTTAAATCTGCATATGCTATTCCTGGATCGGTACTTGCATCATTTGCAGATTCAAGTTTATATAAATCAAAATCTCTAATAATAGTATTACCAACTAAGTGCGCCCCTTCATATAATGGGTAAAATGACGGGATATTAATATATGTGCCAGCTAGAGAGGTATCTATCCCATCACGAAACCATTGATGAATGAAAAAATATTGATTTTTTATATAATCACTATCTTTGATTTTTACTACTGCAGATTCATTGCTGCCCTTGTATTCTTGTTGTTCTTTTTTTGTTTTCTCAATAGATGCAATAGTTGTGATATCCACGGGTCCCAGCTTAGAAATTGCTTTTAAGCCAAAAAGACCATTGTTCTGTCCTGAAAAAGTAACATACTGAGTTGCAGGAAGGGATAGAGAAATATTACCCGCCTCAACCTTTTGTACAATATCGTCTTCTTCTCCCTCATAAGAAATGCGAATATTGTTCTCCCAATCAAAATCACGTTCGGAATCTCTATCCATTTTTACTGTTATTCGATCACCAATTTTCCCTTCAATATTGACTGCTTGCTTCTGATCAAATTCTAAATGAGTATTTTGTGTCTCTCTAAGGCTTGATCGTACTAACTCTTGATCTTGTTGAACTAATTTTCCATTAATATTTATGTTACCATTAACACGCAAAGAGACTCTACCAAAATCACCCATATCCATTCCAACCATTTCTAAATATCGTCCCCCCTGACGTTCGGTATAGCGTTGGTCTCCCTGATTTGGTTTATTAAATGATTCAATAAAATTCAATACTCGATTTACTTGAATCATATGATTAAAATACCAATCAACTGAACACGTAAAGGGAATCCGGAGTATTTCATCATCTACGTATTCTGTAAAAGAAATAAATTTCCAACTAGTATCTATGGTGATATCAATAAACCGCTCACTATAACTAACATTTAATATGTTAATTGGTGGGCCTAATGTGTCTTTCATTACACTTAATGGTAATGGAACTTCTGGAAATGCAGAAACCACATAAGGAGATTGAATATGGTAACTCGCAGGTAACATCAAGACGGACCCCTCCTGTTGGCCGTAAGCATATTGAGACGAACCTACGGTCATGAAAAATGTAAGAATGACGTAAAGCCCTTTTCTCAAAGGGTTTCTCCTGTATTGTTATTTATGTCGGTTGGCCCCCTCAGGGAACCATCAATCCGATAGCGGTAGGTCTATAGAGAATTCTCCTGTTTTTAGTGTTAATTAGCCTATTTTAGCACATTTATAAGAATTTTACGAAGTTTTTGTAATGCAATCCCACGGTGACTAATTTTATTCTTTTCATTCGATGAAAGTTCCGCAAAGGTTTTTCCTTTATGAGGAACAAAAAACACTGGATCATATCCAAAACCTCTATCGCCTATTATAGTTTCAGAAATAATTCCATCAATATAGCCTTCCGTCCATAATTCTTCATTTTTATCAATATATGTTACTACTGTACGAAACCTTGCTGTTCTTCTTTCATGAGAAACTCCATCCAATTCAATCAATAGTTTATCAACATTATCTTGGTAAGAAACATTATTTCCAGCATAGCGAGCAGAATATACTCCCGGTGCACCATCAAGATAGTCTACTTCCAATCCAGTATCATCAGCAATCGTAGGTATTCCTGTTATATCAAATACAGTTCTAGCTTTTAAAAGACTATTTTCAAGTAATGTTGTACCAGTTTCTTCAATTTCTCCTATGTTAGGAAAATCAAATAAAGAACAAATTTTTACATTTAACCCTTCTAATGATTTCTGTAATTCTTTTTCTTTATCTCGATTATGGGTTGCGAGTATTATCTTCATAGTAATGTTCAAAAAAGTGTTGGCAAAAATATATCATTAGAAAAAAAACTAAAAGATTAAAAACAAATAGGTTAATCATTTGGAAAAGGGATATCATCAAACTAATTTTCACGGCATTTTTGGGGGCTCGGTAGCTCAGACGGTAGAGCAGAGGACTGAAAATCCTTGTGTCGGCGGTTCGATTCCGTCCCGAGCCACAAATAAAAAAGCCCCTTTTGGGGCTTTTTTGCAATTCAAATAATTAATAACTCATATCCATTCCACCGCCGCCAAATCCTTCTCTGTCTCCGCTCATGCGTCTTTTTTGCTGCATTTTACCAAAACTATAACTTAAAGATAAAGACACTGACCTTTTGTCTCGACGACGATCAGCATCCATAATTCTTGTATAAGATTCTAAACTAATTTGATCGATTAATTCTTCTTCTGTTGCAATAGAAAAATTACTGTTATCTAATAAATCACGTACTTTTATTGTCATTGTGAGTTTGTTATCTAGAAATTTTCTCTGAAAAGATAAATTCAGTGTAAGAGAAGGTTTTATTTCCCCAGTTGTTATTTTCATAGGCCCTCTGTATCTACCTGATATATCTAATCTGCCTATCATTGGTATTGTTATCATAGAACTACCCCAAGCAAAATACCCTTTTGAATTTCCATTTAGATCAGATTCCCCAGAATCATACGTCCTAGAATTCCATGTATTTAAACTCATCATAAACATTATGAGTGGCATTGGTCTATAATTAATAAAAAATTCGATTCCATTCCTTTCTGATTGTCCTGCATTATCAGAACCCATGACTTCATATGTCGTATCCTGGAAAACAATATAATCCCTATCCCACCAGCTAATATTATCTGTTAAATGAGAATAATAGACACCTGTATTCAATGTAAGTTTTCTGGAATTGCTAGAAAAATTCAAATCAACTACATCGCTATATTC
>Ga0208411_1001549_pt1 | contig 15358 bp, 16 predicted proteins | sample ETN01SmetaG_4_FD_185793 | JGI IMG/M metagenome (GOLD analysis project Ga0208411, IMG submission 185793) | Marine microbial and viral communities from oxygen minimum zone, Eastern Pacific Ocean - ETNP2014F12-01SV261 (SPAdes) (version 2) | ecosystem: Environmental > Aquatic > Marine > Oceanic ... | reverse complement strand
GTCTTTTTTTGTTATGAAACGTAATGGTATATTGGCGTCGGGCAGTTGGATCGTGGACCAGGTGAAGATGGTGGATGTGTATCCCCAGCGCGAAACCCTCGCGAACATTCTCTCACAAGGCGAAGGTACGGGTGGGTCGCCCTATAACATTTTGATCAACCTCGTTAAAATGGGTGCCAAGATTCCCATGAGTGCGGCCGGGCTGGTGGGCAGCGATGGATTGGGAGATTACATTTTGACTGATCTCAAGAGCCATAAGATTGATACATCGCAGATGCGTTCCACCACCAAGGCGCCTACTTCCTACACCGATGTGATGACCGAAGTGAAGACCGGTCGTCGAACTTTTTTTCACTGCCAGGGAGCCAACTCCCTATGGGATGGCAAAGGGATTGATTTTAAGAAGTCGTCGGAAAAAATTTTCCATATTGGGTATCTGTTGCTACTCGATGGCATTGATGCTTCAGACAAGAAATACGGGACCCGCGGTGCGGCCTTGTGTGCCAAGGCTCAACGTGCCGGGCTTAAAACCAGTATTGATTGCGTAAGTGAGGACAGCGATCGGTTTGCCCGAATTGTTTCACCGATTTTGCCATATACCGATTATTGTATTCTTAATGAGTTGGAAGCGGGTAAAACCACCGGTCACACCATACGGTGCAAGGATGGTACGCTGGATACGAAAGCACTTCGTAAGGCCGCGGCGGCTCTGCTGCGTAAAGGGGTGGGGGAACTGGTTTGTGTGCACTTTCCTGAGGGAGGCTATGCTCTGCTGCCCTCTGGCGAGGAATTCTGGCAGTCTTCACTGAAATTGCCGCAGAAATACATCAAGGGTGCAGCCGGTGCGGGCGATGCGTTTTGTGCGGGAATGTTACTGGGAATTCATGAGGGATGGAATTTGCAGCGCAGCCTCTTTACCGGAGTTTGCGCTGCAGCTGCCAATCTCAGCGACCCCACCTGTACTGGTGGTATGAAACGATTGGGTACGATTTTGAGGTTAGCCAAGAAATACAAGCAGCGGCCTTCGCTGAAGCCGGGAAAGTAAAAATCTAACCCTGCTATCTATTCGCTGGCCCGTTCGAGGTATTTCCGATTCTTTACATCGACCTTGATCTTCTCTCCGGTCTTGATGAAGAGGGGTGCCTGAATCACCACGCCGGTTTCCAGAGTGATGGATTTCATTACATTACTGGCTGAATCCCCTTTTACGCCTTCGGGGGCATCAGCCACCGTGAGGATCACGTTGGCTGGCAGCTCCACCATGCCTAGCTTGCCATCCACGTAGGTGGCGGCAAGCGGGGTGTTTTCGGTCATGAAATCCTTAACCTCATTCATGAGATCGACTCCAGCTGTTTCCTGTTCGTAGGTTTCAGGATCCACCAGTACGTAGTCATCTCCATCCATGTAGCTAAACTCCAGCTTGCGGGTGGTCATGGGGACGATCTCCACACTTTCAGAGGAATTGAACCTTTGGTCCGATGATTTGCCCGTGGAAAGATTCCGCAACTTGGCCTGAATGTAGGCAGGTCCTTTACCGGGTTTTACGTGGCCGGTTTCCATCACTACGCACACCGCGCCATTATATTTAACCGCGTTGCCGCGCCGAAGATCATTTGCAATCGCCATAACTTTTGAAGGAGTAAGGGGAGGGAACCTAGCGAAGCAGAGACTGATTGCAAGCCTGAAGGGCGACTCTAAGGCCGGTCTGCATCGGCTTCCTCAAAGCGGATTACTGTTTCGTCCACTTTGGCGAGGCCCAGTTTTTCGCGGGCGTATCGTTCCACTGTCTCCGGGTCATTACGCATGGCCTCAATCTGGAGTTTACGACGTTGGGCGATCTTTTCCTGCTCGGCGACTTCTCCTTCGAGTTGAAGGATGATCGCGCGCATCCGTTCGTTTTGTTTGATGAGCGGAAGATACCAGACGGCAACAGCGATCAATGCGGCAATGATGAGTAGAAACACCACAGCCTTCGTCAGCTTGTCCCAAATTCCGAGATCGACCCTCCTTTCGCTCATGCGAGAGGCAGAGTTATTAACCAAAACCGGTGAATAACTCAAGGTTATTCGCCGGTTGGGAATAGTCAGGCGCGAGGATGTGCGTCGTTGTAGGCTTCCTTCAGGCGGTCGGTGGTAAGGTGGGTGTAGACTTGTGTGGTCACCAGATTCTCGTGTCCCAATAGTTCCTGTACGCTGCGCAAGTCCGCACCCGCATTAAGCAGATGCGTGGCGTAGCTGTGGCGTAATTTATGCGGGGTTAGCTTGGGATCCAGGCCGGCGATTTCCAGATAATGTTTCATGCGCAGTTGCACAATCCGCGGATAGATCGGCTTGAGATCATCGGAGTTGGCAAGAAAAACCGGCATCTCTCCTGTAGGCGGATGGTTCAGAATATTCCAATAGCGGTCGATTGCCTTGATGGCCGGTTCGCCGATGGGTAACTGCCGTTCCTTTTTGCCTTTTCCATAAACGCGTATCAGCCGGTCGTTGACATCCAGATCCATCACGCGCAGCCCACACAATTCACTGATACGCAGGCCGCAGGAGTAGATCACCTCCAGCACGGCCGCGTCGCGCAGGTAGGGGGCTGGATCAATGGAATCGGGCTCTTCATCATGTTTCCTGGCCGCCTCAAATTCCCGCAAGGGTGCTTCCAGAAGCGCAATCATTTGCTCAGGAGTCAGGAATTGTGGCAGTCGTTTTTCCTTCTTGGGGAGAACGATCTCCTTGATGGGTGAGGCATCCAGTTTGCCCCGGCGCATCAGGTGCTTATAAAAGGAGCGCAAGGCGGAGAAACGCAATTGAATGGCCGAGCGACTGTAATTACCGCGTCCGAGGAAGCGCAGGTAACCGCGAAAATCGAGTTTCTTTAAACCCAGCCAGTCGGGCGTCTTTTTTCGTTCTTCCCTATACCATTGGGTAAATTCATCGAGGGCCTGCTGGTAGTTGCGTTGGGTATAGACTGAAGCACCCGCCTCAGTTTGCAGGTATTGCAGAAATGACAACACCAAGGCGTCCTCAGTTTCAATGAATTGGGTGGCCCTCCTCGGCACAGTTAAACACTATCAGAAAACCGGAGGTGAAGAAAGCCTAAGACTTTTTGGGAGCCTTTTTCTTGGCAGCTTTGGGGGACTTGGGCGCCCGCGGTTCGAATTCAAACGCGGTTTGTTTCTTCTTTTCGTCCCACACAAGATAGGCTTTGAAGGGGCGGCCTTTCTTGGAGATAAATTTCTCGAGCAAATCAGTCTTGCCGGTTTCGAGCAGCTTGGAGACCTCCTCGCGTTTCATTTCACGCTGCAGGATCACTTTACCAGTGCTGAATTTACACTTCTTTTCGGGCGTTTTCTCGCACACGAACCGCATGCCATGTTCAAATACATTGGATCCACAGGCCAGACATTTGCCGACGGGTTCCTGACCACTGAAATCAGGGGCTTCTTCCTCTTCATCGTTGCCGAAATCAAACTCCACCTTCTGTTCATCGGTAACATGAATGATCGCCGCAAAAGGTCGGCCCATTTTGCTGCGAAAACCCTGCAAGGGGCCAATGGTACGGTTGGTGAGCAGTTCCTCCACTTCCGGGATTTCAAAAAACCGTCCCCCCATGGCCTTGCCAAAATCGAAATCGCAGTCAGCCTTGCTGCAGCTGAATCGACGGTAGTTTTCCTTTATCAGTCCGCCGCATTTTGGGCAGGGAGTTGTTAGTTCTGCGTAGTCGCCGGGTATGGTATCGTTTTCATAACTCTTGGCTCGATTGACCATTTCCTCAGTCATGCTGCGAATTTCGTTCATGAACGAATCACGGTCCAATTTGCCGCGCTCAATTTCATGCAGCTTATTTTCCCAATCGCCGGTGAGCTCAGGTTTTGAAAGCGATTTCACGTCCAGGCCATTGAGTAAGGTGATTAACTGAAAGGCCTGGGCAGTGGGAATGAGTTCGCGGTTTTCACGGACAAGATATCTGTGCCGGATGAGTTCCTCAATGATGTTCGCTCGGGTGGCCGGCGTGCCAAGGCCTTTTTCGCTCATTGCTTCACGCAACTCTTCATCATCCACCAAACGACCCGCATGCTCCATGGCGCTGAGGAGGGTGGCTTCAGAATAGCGGGCAGGCGGCTTGGTTTCTTTGCCTTCCACTTCAACCTCAGTGGTTTTAACCGTTTCGCCGGATTTAATGGGGGTGAGTGTTTCACCCTGTTGATCCCGGCCATAGACCTCGTACCAGCCTGGCTTGGTCATTACCTTGCCTTCCGTCTTGAAAGGTTCATTTTGTACCCGGGTGATGCGGGTGGTGACCTCAAATTCCGCACTCGGATAAAACACGGCGAGGAATCGTTTCACAATGAGATCATAAACCTTTTGCTCCTGTTCCTTGAGGTTTTTCGGGGCCTGCAGCGTGGGAATGATCGCAAAGTGATCGGAAATCTTGGCATTATTAAAAATGCGTTTATTGCCCGGCACCACCCAGCCTTCCTTCAATACTTTATCGGCCAGCTGCCCATAATGCCCGGCAGCTAGTTGCTCAAGTGTCTTGCGGACTGTTGAGGGATAATCCTCGGGCAATGCCTTGGAATCGGTACGCGGATAGGTACAGACCTTGTGCCGTTCGTAAAGGGCCTGGGCAATCGCCAGCGTGTTCTTGGCCGAGAAACCGAATCGGCTATTGGCATCGCGCTGGAGCGTGGTGAGATCAAAGAGAAGTGGCGCCGCCTGTTTACTGGGTTTGCTTTCCTCAGTTACCACCCCAGGTTGCCCTTCACAGGCGCTCTTGATGGTGTCAGCTTTTGCTTGGTCCCAGATACGCTCAGCACGTTTGTGTGCATCATCCTCATCACGCTTGAAACCCTCATCAAACCAACGGCCGGTATATTCGCCGGCTTCAGCCTGAAAGGTTGCGTGCGCTTCCCAGTAATCCCGTGAGATAAAATCCTTGATCGCCTGCTCTCGTTCCACCACTACTGCCAATGTTGGGGTTTGTACCCGGCCAACAGTGGTCAGGAAAAACCCTCCGCCCTTGGAGTTGAACGCCGTCATTGCCCGGGTGCCATTGATACCAACCAACCAGTCAGCCTCACTGCGGCAGGTGGCGGCCGCAGCTAAGGGAAGCATGGAATCATTTTCGCGTAATTGAGTGAATCCCTCCCGGATCGCCGTGGGAGTCATTGACTGCAGCCAGAGTCGTTTGGAAGGCTGCTTGGCTTTGGTGTGTTGGATGATATACCGAAAAATAAGCTCCCCTTCACGGCCGGCATCACAGGCATTAACAAGGGTGTCGACATCCTTACGTTTCATCAGCCGCTTGAGAACTTTCAGTCGCGACTCACTCTTGGCGATGGGCTTGAGGGTAAATTGAGGTGGCAGGTGCGGCAGCTTGTCGAAAGACCATTTTCCGCGCTTAATGTCATGCTTCTCAGGAACAGCCAGTTCAAGGAGGTGTCCGACAGCGGAGGAAACCACATATTCGTCGTTCTCGAAGAAATCCTTGCTCTTATCGCGTGGTGCCTTGAGCACCTTCGCGATATCGGTGGCGACCGACGGTTTCTCAGCGATGACCAGTGTTTTGCCCATGCGTGATTTGCGGGGTTTAGGGGCCAGATAGGATTTTGGCAACCCTTTTTCCAGACGCTCCTCAGCCAGGGTTTATTTGAAAAAACTTTTTTAGCACGGTGTTACAGGGATATTCATGGTATACTGTGGCCTCATGGCCGAGGGCTATTTTTCCTGTGATGAGACTCGAGCGGAAAGGGTAAAGGATCTCTTTGATGCTATTGCTCCACGATATGATCTGATTAATGATCTGCAGAGTTTTTGGCTTCATCGGCACTGGAAACGCCGCCTCGTGTCGCTTGCTCAACCCACGTTTGGGCAACGTGCCTTGGATCTCTGTTGCGGTACCGGTGATGTGACCTTTGGTTTGGCAGCGCATGGTGTGGAGGTCACGGGTTTGGACTTCAGTCAGGCTATGCTTGAGTGCGCCACAGAAAGAAATTCTTCACCCAAAGTGAGCTTTCAGCGTGGTGATGCTTTAAACACCGGCCTTCCGGATAACCATTTTGACATCGTCACCATGGCCTATGGTTTGCGTAACCTTTCTGACTTTGAGGGGGGGGTGCGGGAGATACATCGACTAACCAAGCCGGGAGGCAAAATGTTGGTGTTGGATTTTGGCAAGCCTTCCTTCGGTCCGTGGCGATGGTTTTATTTCACCTATCTCAAGTGGATGGTGCCAATGTTTGGTAGAATTTTTTGCTCCGATGCTCCTGCCTACGCCTACATTCATGAATCACTGGAGCATTATCCTGCACAAGATGGCGTGGCCAAAGTAATGCGTGATATTGGGTGCAGGGAGGTGACGATTCACCGCATCCTTGGGAGTGCGATGACAATTAATGTGGGGGTGAAGTGATTATTGAGTGGTGGCACTCATGTCCTTCATCAGCGCGAGTGCGGTGGCTTCAGTCAGTTGTCGAATGTCATAGCGCTTTAGCATGCGGGCGGCTGAAGCGCGCTGCGGGAAAAGGTCCAGTACAGTAGCTTGGCCAATAATAGAGGCATCGGCAACTCGAATGGCGGTGACCTGTATGTCGGGTACGGTATGGGTGGTATTTCCTCTGATGCCAATAACATCTAATTTTCGTTCGCTGAGGAGTACTTCGAAGGAAACTTCGGGTAAATTTGTCCGGTCTGCGTCTACGAGTTTAACGCCTGCCATTCGCAAGGGGCGTCCGAAGAGGCGTTCGACCTCCCGTTTGGTTTGTTGAGTGGCCAGTTCATCGGTATCAAATATACGCGTAGGAGCAGGGATTGCGCCTCCTGCTACAGCATCGCCGGCAGCTGGCATGGGGAGTCCTGTAGCGGGATCAATCGCCGGAATACCACCGCCAGTTACGATGGGTACTTGTGGTACCTGTACAGCGCCCTGTGGCAGGTTTACTCGTACATCGATCTTTGGTGCGCCGAGCTTGGCGTAAGTGACCTTAAATTCATCCAGGATAGCCTTGGCTTGATCGGCGGTGAAGAGGACATCCAGTGGGGAGGCAGGAGATTCAGTGTAAGTATAGGTCTTACCCGATTTGGCCGTCGCACTTTTTTGATATACCGGCACCCCATTGACATGATCGACCTTGGGTTGAGCTGGAGGGTTTGTGCAACCAGTCAGGATTAGAGCTATGAGTGTGAAAGCGAATTCTTTCATGAGGTTTTCCTTATTTAGCGGGAAAGTCGTACACGTACGGTGTAGCTCTTGGCTTTGTTGTTGAGCGAAGTGAAGGTTACGGTGTCCTGGGCGGTTTCATCCAGAATCAGTGTTTGAAAGGGAGTTTCATCTCCGGTGGAGAATCCCTGATCATCCTTGAATACGCAATTGATCTGCAGATCCACACGTTTATTGACCCGGTTCAGGATATTGGCACGCACTTGCAAGCGGCCGTCGGGCAGGGTTGTTTCCTGCAGGGCGGTGCACTGAACGGTTTGGCTGCCCAAGGAACCGAGTGCGACAAATTTGCTGCTATTGGCTATGGAAGACTGTTGAACTGATGGAGTGCCGCACCCCACAAACAAGACTGTGAGACTGACGGTAAGGCTGGTGATTAAATTCTTCATTTGGCTCCCTTATTGGTCGGCAACAAACACCACTGTGTCGTGTCCGGTTTGCACGTCTAACATTACACTTTTTTGGTGTTCGGGCAAGGCTGTACCGGCTCTATCGAGAAACTCAATAGTTGCCCGATGTTTGCCCGTTGGTAGTTGTAGCGAGGCAAAACTCAGGTACTGAGGTAGATTGTTCCAAGTGCGAGTATCGGCCCGGGGTTCCACTGAACCACCGATGAATTTCCCAATCAATCCTACACCCAATAACGCCAGCCCTGCCTCCCGGGTATCCTCAAAATCCATCAGGACCACTCCGGGCACCGTTCCAATATCTCCGATGGTATCGGCTGTTTTTTTGACTGAGGCCTTGCGTGCAAGGACCATGTCCATTGCCCGGTTGCCTCGGGTCGATGCCTGATGAGAGAGATTATCAAAAACGGGTGTGGTTATCGGACGGCTTCTCACGGTAATTCGTATTGAGTGCACGTTCGAATGGCCACCGTCATAAATGAGTTCTTCACCCACATCTCCGCCTGATTTTTTTACCGGACCGAAGCCGGTTTGCAGGACGAACATGACGTTGGCATTCCTGTTGTAATCGGGCAGTTTGTTTTCATCGGCGTTGGATTGGGCACGCTTAAGCGCCCCAGCACCGTCCTCACCTAGTTTGGTGGTGATAAAGCCGTCCAGATAATCCAGTATAACCCAGTCTGCTCGATGTTCGGCTTTCTCGGCCAGCGCATCCATTAATTGAGCGGTACGGAAACAGGCCCGGGCATTTTGTGGTTCACCGTCCATCCAGTAAATAACTCCGCGGTAAAACCAACCCATGGCGCGCTCATAAGGTTCGCCGTGGAATCCTTTTACGTTTTCGGGAGAGAAAAGGCTTTGGGCCATTCGGGTGCTGGCATCGGCCCTCAGGATTTGTCCGGCGGAGGGCATGGCTGAATCAAAAAGTTCACGGGCTACCTTATTTTGGCCCAGCTTAAGGGCATGAACTGCGGTGATTAACCGGTAGAGATTTTTGTCTCTCGGGGGGGCATTGGCAATTTCCTGTTTTCCCGCAGCAATGAGGTCACCATCAAATTCCGGAGCAGGCTGAATATCCGGTGACTGGCAGGCGGTTAACCACAGCATGCACAGTAATAGGCTGGCTGAGGCAAATTTCATCCTGAAAACAGACTGCCGATTAACGATAGGTTATGTCGTCTTTGCCTTGTTTCTTGATCTCGTGAAACCCCTCCCAAACGATGTCGCTGTTATCGGGATTAATGAGTTGAAAGGTGTATAATATATAGTCGCTTGCTCCGGCATTACCGCGACTCGAGATGGCCTTGAAGGAACCGGTGAGGATAAAGTCGGCTCCCTTAAACTGGTTGCCTTTAATCTTTTCCCCGCCGGTTACCTGTCCGGCCAGTTTTCGGTCACGTTCAGCTTCCAGTTTCTCGATGTGTTCCCTGGCAACGAATTGAATCTTGCCTTGGGCATTACCACTTAGGGCGACACGGATACGGGTAAGAAAGATATCCTTATCAATGGGGAAACGTGTGCCGTTATTGATCGGCTCGAGTACGATCACAGGTTTACCCTTGGCGTTAGCTATGGGCTCGGCCCCGAGAATACCACGGGCCATTTTCTCGGAGATGGTCACCAAATCCTGGGACTCTACACCAAGTCCCGCCACAAATCCTCTTTCGCCGGGCCGTAACTCGGTAACGCTTGGCCCGTTGGGTGAATTAATGTTGGTACAAGCCAGTGTGCCCAACAAGGCAGTGGCAATAAGGGCAATGGGTGCTGGTTTCATGACTCTTCGTTTGACGGAAGAGTATGGCATTTTACTCAACGGCCGAAAAGCCTGTTCACTCTTTTTCGGGGAGATAGAACGGGTTTAGATGGAATTTGAGCTGCTGGGGAATTAGATGCGCTCACTCCCACGGGCAAACCCGTTACCGGATCAATAGCCGGAGGATTACCTGCAGCCGGCCTATTGGGATCAACGGGTAGTCCCGTTACCGGATCGATTTGTGGGGCTCCTTCAACGTCAGGGCCTTGAGGGAGTGGTCCTTGGGGTGTTTGCCGACGGGTTTCGGCTTTTTTGGCAGCTTTATTGTCCAGCATTTGTCCGATTAATAGGCCGAGAGCGCCTCCGAGAGCGGCCCCTTCAGTGGTTTTATCACTGTTAGAACCAATAACTCCACCGACAGCAGCTCCGACTGCAACAGCAGTGGGGCTCACTGGTCCCCTTGTTTGAGGGGCTGGAGCCGGTTGAGGTTGCTGGGGAGCGGGAGTGCCCACCGCACCCAATCTGGGAAAAGCCAGACTCCTAAAGGGGCTAAAAATATTTTGTGCCTGAACCGAAAAGGTTAGGGAAACCAGTAAAAACAACGCTATTTTTTTCATGAACACGATTCCTTCCTTGGATTTATTGTGTTTGTTAACAGGTTATTCACAGCACGAAACATGCCGAAAAAAGAAGAAAACGCCATTTTTGCATTAACGGCGTGTTTTTTATCTAAAATGGATTTTTTCTTGGTCTATCGACCGAACACGGCCCTTGCAGGCATCATGGAATGCACGCGTGGAGGCGTGATTATGATCATTGATCCCACTGTCGGCTGTACGTACATCGGGCGCGCGTACATGTATCCGGGGTTCATGGCCATGGTATGCATCGGCAACCCTTGCTGGGTGTTTGGGCGAAACGATTGATAAGGATATCCGTAACCATAGGCTGGGTTGATCATAGGAGTGGGCATGACCGTTACCTGCGGTGCTGGCGGATTAATAATAACCGTGGCTGAAGGCGCACTTTGAAGGGTAGCCGGCGCAGTGATTTTGATGGGATTACCGGTTCCGGTATGAATGACTCCTGGGCCAAATATTTGAGCTGAAAGTTGGGAGCCCATTCCCAGAACCACCAGAAGGCTTACTCGCTTAAACATAAAAAAATCCTACGCCTGCACGAGGCTTTGGCAACTGAATAGTATGCGTAAGAGGAAGTTTGCCCACCGCTTTTCTCTCGTGATACTCCTAATGGTTCATTAGTCTGGTCGCCCTTTTAACTACGATGTTGGCTAAACGCGTTATTCCCTGTCTGGATGTCCATGATGGACAAGTGACCCGTGGTGTGCAATTTGGCAAGGCCGAGGCTGGCGAATTGCGTAATGTGGGGGATCCAGTGGAGCTTGCACTGGAATATAACGAGCAGGGGGCCGATGAGATGGTGTTTTTTGACATCACTGCCACGGCTCATGAACGCAAAACGATTGTGGATGTGATCGAGCGAGCAGGCGACCAATGTTTCATGCCGCTCACAGTCGGAGGCGGTATTCGTAGCATCGAGGACATGAGCACGATGCTTAAGGCAGGCGCCGATAAGGTGAGTATCAATTCCTCTGCCATTGCCAACCCCAAGCTCATTGGTGAGGGGGCGGCGAAATTTGGCAGCCAATGTATTGTGGTGAGTATTGATGCCAAGAAGACTGGCGAGGAAGAGTGGCGGGTCTTTACCCATGGTGGGCGTAAGGAAGCAGGACTGGATGCTATTGAGTGGGCTAAGGAAGCGGTGGAACTGGGGGCTGGAGAGATCGTATTAAATAGTATTGATGCAGATGGCACCAAGGCGGGTTACGACATCGAGATCACCCGGCGCATCAGTGAAAACGTTGGCGTGCCGGTGGTGGCTAGTGGCGGCGCGGGTAATCTGGATCACATGGTGGATGTATTAAAGGAAGGCAAGGCTGATGCCGTGTTGGCCGCGAGCATCTTTCATTTTGGTGAATACACCGTGGGCGAAGTGAAAGAACATTTGGCTAGAGCGGATATTCCGGTGCGGTTGGTGTAATAATTTTTCCGTTTCTTTTTTCCTGTGCTCTATCAGTGGCCTGCGGTAAACCAGAGCCATGTCTTTTATCGACAACTTGAAATTTAATGAAGATGGCCTGATTCCGGCCATCATTCAGGAGGAAGGCACTGGACGCGTGCTGATGATGGCGTGGATGAATGCCGATTCAATCAAGAGCACTCTCGAGACGGGCAAGACACATTTCTGGAGTCGGAGTCGCCAAAAATACTGGATGAAGGGCGAGAGCAGCGGACATACTCAGGAGGTGAAGGATTTTGCCTACGATTGTGACGGTGACACGCTCCTCATCCAGGTGGCACAGGAAGGGGCTGCCTGCCACAAAGGCTACAAGAGCTGCTTCTTTACCTCCGTGAAGGATGGCGATTCAGAGATTAGTGAGGATCGCCTCTTTGATCCCGACGAGGTGTATGGCAAGAAGTAAACGTGAGTGAGGCCCCATACATCACGCCTTCGCGCGACGAGTTTCTGGCTCATGCGCAATCGGGCAACCTGATTCCGGTTTACCGCGAGATTCTCGCTGACTTTGAGACGCCCTTATCGGCTTACCGGAAAATCCGTTCTGATGGCGAGGCGTTCCTTTGTGAAAGCGTGGAAGGCGGCGAGCACTTAAGCCGTTACTCGTTTGTGGGTTGTAACCCGCGCGGTATTATTCGCCAGGATGGCGATCAGGTGCAGGTGGTTGAAGGCGGTCAAGTCACCGCAACCTATACTGTGAGTCGTGAGCCCGGAGAAAATCATGTGCGCGATGGGCTGGAAGTGGTGGAGAAAGTTTTGGGCCGGTATCAGGCGGTGGATTTACCGGGGTTACCACGCTTTACCGGCGGGGCGATGGGGTTTGTGGGGTATGAATTTATTCATGATGTGGAACCGGTGGTGCCGCGGCCGCCCAAGGATGAGTTGGGGACGCCTACCATGTATTTCCTGATCGCCGATGAACTCCTCATTTTTGATCGCGTGCGGCAGACAGTAACGATTCTGGTAAATGCCATCATTGAGAATGATGCCAAGCCTGAAGACGCGTATGAGGATGCGGTGGAGGAGGTCGAGAGGCTTGTCTCTCTTTTGGAGCAACCCAGTGAACATCGTCCGGTGACATTAGCTGCTGAACCGCCGTTGGCACCCTTTGAATCCAACATGGAAAAAGAGGCTTTCCTGGCCAATGTGGCCAAGAGTAAGGAATACATTCAAGCGGGTGACATTATTCAGGTGGTTGGCTCGCAGCGATTTTCAACTGAAGTGAAGGCTGACCCATTGGATGTTTACCGGGCGGTACGCTCCATTAATCCCTCACCCTACATGTTTCTGTTGGAACTGGATGGTTTTTCTCTTGTCGGCGCTTCGCCAGAGATTCATGTGCGCAGTGAGGAAGGTAAGGTGCAGATTCGTCCCATTGCCGGCACCCGACCAAGGGGTAAGACCGACGAGGAAGATTTGTCACATGAAGAGGAACTATTGGCTGATCCCAAGGAACGCGCCGAGCACGTGATGCTGGTGGACCTGGCCCGTAATGACATCGGCCGCGTGTGCGAATATGGGAGTGTGCAGGTGGCCGATCTCATGGTGATCGAACGCTACAGCCACGTGATGCACATTGTCTCGAGTGTGACCGGTCAGCTTAGTGCGGATAAAACTCCATATGACTTGATGCGCACCACTTTCCCTGCCGGTACACTTACCGGTGCGCCGAAGATTCGTGCGATGCAGATTATCAGTGAATTTGAGCAGACCACCCGGGGGCCTTATGGAGGGACAGTTGGCTACTTCAGTTTCAACGGGAATCTTGATTGTTGTATAACCATCCGCACGGCACTGCTTAAGGATGGTAAAGCCTACGTGCAGGCAGGGGGCGGTTGGGTTTATGATTCAGTGCCTGAAGCTGAGTTTCAGGAAACGGTTAATAAAGCCAAGGCCATGATTAAAGCGGTGGCTTTGGCCGAGCACTGCGTGAGTGGTTCGTAGATTTTTCCACTATTGCGTCGGTGGATCAAAGCTGTTTTAGTGCCCCTCTCCTGAAACTCAGGGGAAATTATGGCCACTGAACGTTCACTTATTTTACTTAAACCCGATTGTCTGGATGGTCATCATGCCGGAGAGACCATCGGACGTTTTGAAAAGGCAGGTTTCGAGATTCGCGCCGCCAAGCTCATCGCCCTCACAGATGATTTGCTCAAAGAGCACTATGCTCATATTGCTGACCGGCCGTTTTTTCCTGAGATTGTTGAATTTATGAGCTCCCGGCCCGTGCTCGCTCTGGTAATGGAAGGGGAAAACGCTGTGGCGGCAATTCGGGACCTTCTTGGGCCGACCGATTCTACTCAGGCACCTGCCGGCACAATTCGTGGAGATATGGGCACCACCAGTATGAAGAATATTTGTCATGCCTCTGATTCGGTTGAAAATGCCGCCATTGAGGAGAGCCGCTTTTTTGGCGAAGGTGAAGTTCATTGATCTCGGGAGTTAAAGGAGACCATGAACCCGGTTGAGTTTCTGTCAGTATTGAGTTCGCGTCATTGTCAGCGAGCCTTTACTTCAGAGTCCGTTCCTCAGGAGACACTTGAAGATATCCTTTTGACCGCCGGTCAGGCACCATCGTCTAAGAACACCCAGCCTTGGAGGGTTGCGGTGGTCAGTGGAGATAAACGTGATAATCTAAGTAAGGCTTTGTGCGCTGCATATGATGCAGGGGAGAAACCACAACCTGATTACGAATACTCATTGCAACCAGAGCCTGAGGAATGGCGGGCACGGGCTCGTGCCTGTGGTTACTCACTCTTTCAACTTAAAGGCATCGAGCGTAAGGATGTTGAAGCGCGCAAGGCACATGGTCGGGAGAACTTTACTTTTTTTGGGGCACCCGTGCAGATGATATTTCACCTTCCGGCCGGAGCAGAGCGTGGTAATTTTCTTGATGTAGGCATGTTCATGCAGAATGTGATGTTGGGACTCACGGCTCATGGACTTGGAAGTTGCCCACAATTCAGTGTAGCTGCATATGCAGATATTATTCGCCAGACATTGGAACTACCGCCCGATCGCTGGATTGTTTCGGGTCTGGCACTCGGTTGGCCTGATCCTAACAGCAAAGTGAATACGTTTGTCCCCGACCGACTCTCTTTGCCGGATTTCGTGGATTGGTATGAATAGAACAAAAAATCCTATCGCCAGTCTAGGTTGGTCTGTAATAGCATCAAGCCGGCGAGTTGGTCCTTAAATGAGCGAAGAGCGTTATATTAAAGCCCCATGCTGCGAATGTAATGGTCGAGTTTCTTTGCCGTTGGATGCGGTTGGAGTGGATTTCAATTGCCCACATTGTGGGGCGGGTTTACAGATGCTCCTCAAACACGTTTGCGAGCACTGTAATGGGAAACTGTCATTTGACGGAAATCCGGATGCTATAGGCGCAGAGATTGAGTGTGGCCATTGCCACACTCAAACACATTTATCCCCCTCAACGTTTTCGACCGAGATTCCTGACGAGGAACCTGCCGATAAGGAATCCACTCCAGACGAACCGGAGGAGATTGAGGAAGTTTATGAGGAGGATGTCGCTGATGAACCGGAGGAAGCAAAGCCCAAGCGCAGTGGTCCTCCTCCTCCGCGTGCCTCAAGGAGAGGGGCAGGGCCTCCGCGCCCACGGCAAAAAAAATCAGCTAACACCAAGTCGACATCTGGAGATGAACCTCCAGCGAAGTTGGGTCGCCGTTTGGCAGGGTCTGGGCCGAAAGAATCTGATGGAGATGCTCCTCCTGATCCTAAACTTAAATCTCCAGAGGCGCCTTCCAAGGCAGCTCCAACGCGAACCAGTAAAATTGAGAGTGTTGATGAGGCCAGAGCACCTTCTCCGCGTAGAGCGGGAACACCTCCTCCGGATCTTTTCGATTCCGAAGAACCAGCTAAACCGCCT
>Ga0208411_1001548_pt1 | contig 15364 bp, 10 predicted proteins | sample ETN01SmetaG_4_FD_185793 | JGI IMG/M metagenome (GOLD analysis project Ga0208411, IMG submission 185793) | Marine microbial and viral communities from oxygen minimum zone, Eastern Pacific Ocean - ETNP2014F12-01SV261 (SPAdes) (version 2) | ecosystem: Environmental > Aquatic > Marine > Oceanic ... | reverse complement strand
TTCCTCGGCAATCTGGCTGCGTATTTCATCCAGTGGTTCCAGGATTTTTTTCTCGAGCAGATCCCATTCAGGTTCCTTGCTGTGTCTGCGGAATTCGGCATTCATTTTCCGCAGTTCCTCACGGACCTGGGCGACCTGGTCACGAAGTTCGGGGCGATCCACCGCTTCCTCCACGTCGCGCAGGCGGTCGGTCCATTCCCGGTGATCCCCACCGGTGATGGGATTGCGCCCCTGTTCATTGCGGCTGAAACCTTTTTCCAAAAATGAGGCCGGACCCGACTGCGGTTGGTTGCCTTGTTGTTGGGCCTTCTGGTTTTGCTCGTTGGGCTTTTGATTTTGTTGCGGCTGGTTTTGTTCACCGGGCTTGCCGCCCTGCGCCTCGGCAGTGGGCTCGTTGGGTTTGTTATTGGGCTGCTTGCCCTGCGCCTTGGCCTGTTGTTCCTGCTGGGAAGGTTTGCCTTGGCCTTTCTGGGGTTGTTGGCCGTTGGGCTGTTTACCCTGCGCCTTGGCTTGTTGTTCCTGTTGTGAAGGTTTGCCTTGGCCTGGTTGGGGTTGCTGGTCTTCCTTGGGTTCCTCTTTCTCGCCAGTCGCCTCGGCTTTTTCCTCTTTCAATGCCTTGCTGAGTTGGTTCAGTTGCGCCTCGGCAAATTTCAGGGCCTCGGCTTCATTGCCCAGTACGCTCTCGGCGGCTTTCTCCACGCCTTTCTGCAGGTTTTCCATCTTGCGCCGGGATTGATCGCTGAGGGTCTTGGAGGCCTGCCGGAAATCACGTTGGCGAAGTTGGTCAATCAACTTCTGCTTGTCCGGATCCTTTTCCATGATCTCATCCAGGTTGCGTAGAAGCTGATGGTTGTTCAGGGATTGTTCCTGCTGTTCCAGGAGAGTGGCTGCCGCTTTCAAAGATTTATCGGTTTGATCCTGATGTGCCTCGCGGAAGGTTTGGTAGAGTTTGCGGTTAAGGAGCGGCTCGGCCAGTTCGGATTTTTCCACAACCTCTTTCATGTCCTGAAGCAGGTTCTCCAGTTTTTCCTGTTGTTGGCCCAGTTCTCCGGTGATTTGCTTTTTGTCGTCCGAGTCAGTCAGGCTCTTGCGCTTTTCCTCCTTTTTCTCTTCGCCTTCGAGTTTCTTGCTTAGCTCTTCCTGTTTCTGGGTCAATTCCCGGGCTTCCCGGCGCATGTTTCGCATGTCCTCGGAAAATTGACTGGAAGTTTTCTCGCGCAAATCATCACGCATCTCCTGGAGATCTTTCTGAGCGCGTGTCGCTGAAGAGATGGCCTGGGAGAGTTGACCTTTTTGCATCTGCTCAGCGGCCTTGTTCATTTCCTGACGGGTTTTCTCCAGTTGCTGGCGTTGCTCCTTCATCTCAGCCTTGTTTTCGGGTTTTTCCATGCGTTGATTGACCTCGTCCAGATCCGCCAGATTCTGACGTTGCTCCTCGCGCAGACGTTTGAGTTGTCTTTCAATTTCCTCCTTCTCCTGCTTTGTCTCGGCTGCGCGCAGGGCATTCTCCAGTTCCTTGAGTTTCTCGTTCAAATCCTGCTGTCTTTGGGCAAGGTCCTTCAATCGGCTGAGGACCTGCAGTTGTTCGCGTTGCTTGGGTTCCTGCAGTTTTTGTGCCTGTTTCTCCTTCTCGTAGCGGTCCTCCTGTTTGCGCAGGTCCAGCTGGTTGAGTTGGCTTTGGGCGCGCTGGCTTTTTTGCTGTTGTTGCTGCTGGCTTTGGCTTTTTTGCTGCTGTCGACTCACCTCAAATTCATGGGCTTGCAGACGCAAAAGTGTCTGGTAGGCCTTTTGTTCGGCGGTGAGTGCCGGGATCAGGGCTTTGGGGTTCTGTTGTGCCAATAGCGGGGCAGCAATAATGAATGCCCCCAGAAGGATGGTTGTTTTCATGTTCAGGTTCCTGGTCATGGTTTGGTTTCTCCCTGTGCTTCGGTGAGTTTTTTCAGGGAGGCTTCCATATTGGTAATGATTGTCTTTATAAATTCACTGGTTTTCTCGTCACTACTTTTATCCAGTAGTACTCGGGCTTTTTTTAGCGCATCTTCCTGACCTTGAATCAGGACCGGTATGTTCTTCTCCAGAGTATCAGGTTTTCGGCGTAAATTCCAGGTGGCATTAATGATCTGCTTTTGCAGCTTGATAAGTTCCTCGGTCTGTTGGTTGGGCGATTTCTGGCCTTCTTTTTGTTGCTGCTGTTGCTGTTGTTGTTGGTTGGGGTCGCCTTGACGGAAAATTTCCTCAAAAGGTCTTATCTCAGCAAAAAACATGTCACTGAAGGCTCGACGGGTTTTGCCATCAGGCCCGGTGTCCTCTGCCCAGAAAAACCAGTTGATCAACTGGTCGGGCTCGACCTTAAGTGTTTCCATTGCCAGAAGGTGTGCAGCAGTGATCTTGGTGTTGCCGGCGGCTTGCTTGCCCAACGGGATATCCTTCATCTCACCGCCATTGACGTTGTAGGTCAGACCGTAATCGCCAAGGCCAAAGTCATCCTGAATTTCAGCGGCGAAATCCACCTCTTCCAAGGGTGATACCTGCTGGTCGCCCCGGGGGCTGGCGATGCGAATCTTGGGGGGTTTATTGGCATAAACAGAAATCTCGATGCGGGGGGAAAGTTTGTTTTTGCGGCCGGCTGAATCAGTCAGCTCGAGTTTCCAGATTTGATTGTGGGTGAGGGTTAGGGGCGGTAATTGGGCAAGCGGTTGGTCGGCGTGTACTGTTAGGGGAATCGTCTCTTCCTTGTCGTTGATCAGGTGGGCGGAGGAAACCGGTTTATTGAGATGAAACTGGTAGGAGAGTTTAGTGCCTTCGACTGCACTCAGGCGCCGGGTGTCTTCAACCTTGCGGGTGGGTAACTTGGTGTAGGTTGGGTATTCCAGCGAAGCATTAGCGCGATCCAGGCTGGGGTGTTCATAAACGGTGACCTGATAGGTCTCCGATTTCTTCCCGTCGTAATCCACGTGATAGGAAAATGCCTCGTCGACGATTGGCAGGGTTGCCCCGAAAATGGGGTCATCCAGATTCTTGGTTAGTTCCCGCCGCCGGGTTGCCTGGTCGGGTCGGGAGATGACCAACACGGCCTTGCCGGGGGCCTGATTTTTGAAGTGGGCCAAAATTGCCAGTGGGGTTCCGCGTTCCACTTCAGTATTACCCGGTTCGACCTTGTTTAGTTGAGCTTCTGCAATCTTTTCGGGTTCCGCTTTCTCGTTTTGAGCCTGGGCCCCCTTGTCAGGGTTCTTGGGCAGGGCATAAATTTTCCCCAGACAAAGGCAGGTTGCTCCAAGTAAGATGGTGAGGCTCAGCTTGAGACCAAACAGACGGCTCTTGGGGATCATTCTGCAGAACTGCGAGTTTTCATATGCCGATTGGGCCTCATCAAGCACTCGTTGTTGAAGGAAATTGAATTGCCCAGTCTTGGGGTCGGGCTGTTGCTCGATGGCGGTCAACAGCGTGGCATGCAATTCGGGATGTTGTTGCTCGATATCCCGGGCGAGTTGCTGGTAGTCAAATCTGCTACTCGAAGTGTTGATCCACAGGATAGCAAAGGTGCCTGCCATCAGCAGTGTAGTAAGGACATAGGGGGTCCAGACCGGAAACGCGTGGCCTGCCTGCGAACGAATGAGGATGAACCCTGATGTGATGGCCATGGCCCCCCACCAGAAGAGAAACATGTTCCACGTGCGCCACTGTTGCTGGCGTTTGACGATGGGATAGAGAATCCGCTTCAGTTGGTTCATGTTGCTTCGGTTGCAGGTTCAGAGACAGTCGCAGGTTTACGCCACAGCCAGCCTCCCAGCCATGTTTCCAGTAATACCAGCAGGATCGCTACCACGATCAGCCAGCGCCATATTTTCTGACGTTTTTCGAGTTGTTCGTCGATCAATGTTTGTTCGCGGTTTTGGGCGGTTTTCGCGGCCTGCCCGGTTTCCGGACTGAAAGGTAGGTTCAATGCGTCAAGACTTTCCAGGGCAAGAGGAGAGGTTCTGCTTTCTCTGGGCGAAACATTAACGGCAAATGTTACGGGTTGGGACTCCTGCAGGGTGTAAAGACCCGGTTTTTTTGCGTGAAAAATGTTCGAACCGGGTGGGATTTCCACTTTGCCCTCAGGGCCATTCAGGGTGCGTGTTTGACCGGGTTTAACCGGAAGGTTGATGGGGGTGCCGGCAAAGTAGTTGGCCTTTATTGCTCCACGCGATTCGCCCAGTTCGAGCATTGAATAGAGCAGAGGAACAAACTTGCTGGCCAGGGCCAGTTGACTGTCTTGAGGGTGCCAGCCGCAGGTCAGGATAAAAAGGTGACCTCGGCCAATGGGCAGATCCAGCAATGCCGGATCCCCATCATCAAACCGGGCCAGAACCCTTGCCCCGGGCAGTCTCGCCGGGTCGAGTGAACGATGTTTCCAGAAATGGATCTTGGTGAAATCGCTGAAGCGCGGTTCATCGAATGGAGCCAAAAGGGGATGTTCAAAATCCAAATGAGTGAGCAGTGCGTATTTGTTCACGCGCGCTTCAGTCAGGGGGACAGGGCCTGATTTGGCTAGTGCAGTGAGCGTTCCGCTCATGGCTTCGCTTTTTAAGGTGAGTAAAACCGAGTGGCCGGTTTCTGCAAAGTTCCTGACTCGTTCCACGTGATCTTCCTTAATGGCATCGCCAATAATCAATAGCCGGTCATCGGGGCGAGTCAGTTGGATGGGGGCAGCATTGGCCGGGTGGGTCAGGACATTGACGTGCTGCAGTCGGGTTTGGGAGAAGGCGCGTTCAAGATAAAAGCGCATGGCTTCAGTATCATCGGGCTGTTCATTCCCTAAATAATGAATGCGCACCGGTTCCGGGGTGAGAGGGGCGATGTGCAGGGTGTTGTCAAAACCATGGGCGTCATCCAAAAGGGTCAGCTTCCAGTCCCGGCCGGCAGGACGGCGGGGTGCCTTGACCGTACGGCTTTGGCCGGCCGGCACATAGACAGAAACAGCATTGGTCGAGTTCTTTTGTCCGGACTTCAACCATCCAAGGCGAAATTCTTCATTATTGGAATCCTCGGAATTGGTGAGGCGCACCGGTTGGGTCTCTGCATCACCCGTTTCCTGTAACGGTTTGAGTTGTAGGCCGGCGTTGCCTGCTGCTTCCGGTTTCACGGCCTTGAGTGTGAGCTGCATTCCTTCCGGCCAATCATGGCCCTGAAGCCCCTCAAGCTGACTGCCTTCCTGTAGATCGGTAATCACTACAATCTGTTTGGGACCAATGTGTTCATTTTCTTCCAGTAATTCGGCTGCGGTGAGGATGGCATTACCCAGATGACTTCCGCCCCAACCTGCCTTGATAGCATTCAATGACTCTCTGGCTGCAGGCAGGCGATTTGGTTCGGCCAACTCATGCCACTGGTCAAATCGCATTAAGGCTGCAGTTTGACTGTCGAAAGTGAGAATTGCCAGAGAGTCAGCCGGCGTTAATTCCTTGAGAGTGTCCCGTGCCTGCTCCCGTGCCTTTTTCCATAATCCTTTGCGTTGCATACTGGCACTGGTGTCCAGTAGCAGGACCACACGTTTTCCGGCGGAAGGATCATTGGCTGCATTGACGTTGCTGCGGAAGAACGGTCGTGAAAAAGCCAGGGCCATGACCGCCAGAAGGGCGCACCGGATCAGTAGCAGAAGGATATCCTCGAGTTTGCTTTTACGGGTAACCTTGGGTGGGTCCGCCTTCAGGAACATGAGGGAACTAAAGGTGAATTTCTCTTTGGTGTTGCGGCGGATTAAATGAAAGATCACCGGGCCGGCAATCGCCAGGCCGCCCAAAAGGAAGAGTGGGGTGAGGAAACTCATGGGTTGGTGTGGCGCTGAATGTTCTTTCCGCGCCGCTGACGTTGGCGCAGATAATCCGAGAGCACCTGATCAAGCGGTTGATCGAGGGTGACCGGGAGATAATCGGCGCCGAGTTTTTGACATATTGCGCGCGCGGCATCGCCGTGTTCAGTAAAACGCTTGAGGTAATTGCGCTTGGCGGCTGCCGGATCGATAAAGAGATCTTTTTCTGACTCCACGTCGTGGAAAAGCAGGGCGTCCTCGAAATCAAAATCAATTTCGCGAGGGTCCAATATTCGGAAAACCGCGACATCATGGCCGGTGGCAGTGAGTCGTGCGAGTTTCTCCTCGAGTTGGTCCACCGGTGCGAGTAGATCGGAAATGAGAACCATTAGCCCGCGTTTATGGACCAGCTCCACGATGCGTTGGAGAGGTTTGGCGATGCTCGTGGACCGGCCGGCTGCGGGCTTTTCCAATGATAACATCAACTGGCGCAAGTGCCCCGGCCGGTTGCGGGCAGGCAGATAGTCGCGAATCCCTTCATCAAAACTCAGTAGTCCCACTGCGTCTCCCTGCTGGAAAAGAAAATAGGCCAGTGTGGCGGCCAGGGTGTGTGCGTATTCTGCCTTGGTCCAGTCCCCGGAACCGAAGGTCATGGACCGGCTTTGGTCTACGAGCAGGTGGCAGCGCAGGTTGGTTTCATCCTCAAACTTCTTGATGTAATAGCGGTCGCTGCGGGCGTAGACACGCCAGTCAACATAGCGTGGATCATCTCCGGGGACATACTGTCGGTATTCAGAGAATTCCACCGAGAACCCGTGGTAGGGGCTTCGATGGATGCCGTTCCAAAACCCCTGCACCACGATGCGCGCACGCAGTTCCAGACTGCGAATCTGCATGAGCGTGCGCGTGTCGATAAATCCGTCACGCGCGGTGCTGGGTGGGGTTTCAGGCATCGGGGGAAACGTGGTCGAGTAATTGGCTGATAATTTTTTGAGTGGTTATCCCTTCGGCTTCGGCCCGGTAATTGACCAGCACCCGGTGTCGTAATACCGGTGCGGCCAGTGCCTGAATGTCGCTTGTTTCCACGTGGGAACGCCCCTGGATCAGGGTGCGTGCCTTGGCGCCCAGTACAAGGAACTGGGCGGCGCGCAGGCCTGCGCCCCAACTGATCCATTCATTGACAAAATCAGGGGTGTTCTCCTGATGAGGTCGGCTGGCGGCAGCCAGACGAACAGCGTACCGGACAATGTCTTCAGCAATGGGAACTTTACGAACCAGATCATTAAAACGCAGGACATCTTCCGCGTTGAAAAGCGGTTCTATCGACTCGCCCGGGTCTGCGGTGGTCTGCTGGACAACAGCCACCTCATGGTCTTCAGGTAAATAATCGATAATGACATTAAACATGAACCGGTCCAGTTGCGCCTCAGGCAGTGGATAGGTGCCCTCCATCTCGATTGGGTTTTGGGTGGCCAAGACAAAGAACGGCTCGGGCAGGGGATGTTGTTGCCCCGCAGCAGTGACCTGGTGTTCCTGCATGGATTCCAGCAGGGCGGCCTGTGTCTTGGGCGGGGTTCGGTTGATTTCATCAGCTAAAATGATATTGGCAAAAACCGGACCTGGAACAAAACGCAGCTGTCGGCCCTGGTCGGTTTCGCTGAGCACCTCGGTGCCGGTAATATCGGCGGGCATCAGGTCGGGCGTAAACTGGACACGCGAAAACTTCAGGTCAAATATCTCGGCAATTGATTTGACCAGCAGGGTTTTGGCCAGTCCGGGGGCGCCGGTAATCAGGCAGTGACCGCCGGCAAAAAGGGAAATCAGAATTTCATCAATGACATCCTCTTGGCCGACAATGGTCTTGCCGAGTTCAGTTTTAATGCGGTCATAACCCTGGATGAGTTGCTCCACGGTTTGTGCTTCAGTAGGGGGGGTGGTTTCAGTTTCCATTAGTGAGTTAATGCGTAAAAGACAATGTTAATGCCCATGGGATAAGCCTTGGGTTCAGAGTAGGTTTTAAAATAATACTGGTTTTCGCCTTCGCGTTCCCAGCCATCGCCCAGATCTGTGTTGTGACAGATGATGACCATCATCCGGTCCTTGTCATCAAAGAGTCCCTTGTAGTGAACTTCACTGCCATCATCGAGGCCGGGGCGCCATTCAAAGTCCTGGCCGTTCATGGCCTGGCCAATGGAAGGCAGTTGGGGTTTTTCCTTCAAATCAAAGACGCAGTGGAAAATCGGGTGTTCCAAGGGAAGTTCCTTGGGGGTTCGGTCAGGAAATACCCGTTTCATTTCCGCCGCAAAATTCTCGTACTCATCTCCGCCCCAGAAATCGTCCACCATCAGGAAGCCGCCATTGAGTAGATATTTGCGCAAGGCGACCACTTCTTCATTGCTGAACTGCAAAGCTCCCGGTTCGATGATGTAAATGAAGGGATGATCAAAAAGCTCAGGGTCGGTGAGCTCCAAAATTTTGCCTTCGGGATGGGTTTTGATTGAGGTGAGTTCCTGCAGGCGGTAGGAGAAATTGAGGTCCGCATCGGGGTAATCGGTGCGCCAACCTCCGCCGCGGCGGCCATAACCACTGCTGTACCTGATCCTGACAAAGGTGAAAACATCCCGTGGCATTTCATTGTCCAATTGCCAGCTGGGAACTCCACGACGGTCTACCGATGGAGGGAGCCCGGGGCGGCGTTGAGCCCATAGAGCCACTATAGCCATCAACGCAATACCGAATAAAATAATCAGTCTTCTATTTTTCATTCCAGGTAAGAAGAAGTTTAAGGGCTTCGCGAAAGCGCGGAGCTTCCTCCAGAGCCATCAAGAGGTGTCTTTTGGCTCTGGGGTTGTCCTTGGGTTTGAGCAGGCGCGCCAGGCGGTAGTGCGCTTCAGCCGGGTCCAGTGGGTCGAGACTCAGAAGAGTTTGCCACGATTCAATGGCCAGTGAGTTTTTGTTTTCGGCTTCCGCAGCAATAGCCAAGTGACGGTAGGTCTCAGGAAGGAGTGGATTTACTTCCAGAATTCTTTCGCTATTGATGCGCACTGCTTCCCAATCCTTTTTTTCAGTGGCCAGTTGGGTAAGGCGTTGGAATATCGGGTAGGCATCGTCACTCAGCGAGGCGAATGACTCGAGTGTTTTGCGTTCGGCATCGTGCTGTTTTAGCTCCCGGTGGGCACGCGCCAGCATGATATAAGCGTTGGATTGTCTTCCGGATTGTTGGGGAAAAAGACGGATCAATTCCAGGCAGGGGGTCTTGACGGCCTCCCAGTCCTTTGCCTCAAGGGCGCGCCGCGCTTTTCGGACGAGGAGATAATAATTCTTGGGATGTTTTTTTGCGAATTGCTCGATGCCCGCCTTTAATGTTTCAGGATCCGGTTGAGTCCAGTCCAGTTTGGGTCCCGTCGCGTTTGCTTTCTTATGGGCGTAGGTCTTAAAGGCGCTTTCCAATTTCTCCATCGGTTCGGTATGTTTGGCAATGGCCGTATTGATTTCAGTGCCCTGACCCAGTTCCTTGAGAATGTTCCCGATTGCTTCGGTGCCAAAACGTTCAATTATGTGTTCAACGACCAGAGAGGACTGGTAGTAGGCAAACTGGAGATCTAATTGGCTCTCAGGTGACATGAAGGCCCCGCTCAATTTACTGATGGGCGTGAGGTCTTTGCCCAGGATCATGGCTCTATAACTGGGATTCATTCGCTGGCCCCAGGAAGACTTGGCCTGGCGTTCCTCATAAACGCTGATGCCTTCACTTAACCAGCGCGGCATTTTATTATTGGTCAGTGCGAGGGTGACGGTGTGACAAAACTCGTGCCACAGCACTGATTCCCAATTGGCAGGGGAAGGCATTTGAGAGGCGGGACTATTGGCAGTAATAACGCAGCCAAAACACACGCCCAGAAATCCGGGGTTATCGGGCATGCCAAAGGTGCGTACGCCGAAATCCTTTTGTTTGGCAAAAATCTCCACGGTAGTGGGTTGCTCCAGTTTGAGAGCGTACTTTTTGCAGAGAGTTTCATGGGCACGATCCAGCAGGCGAAGGGCTCTTGGACCATAAACCTTTGCTTCATGTGGATCCATGCGCAGGACGAAGTTGGCGTTGGTCAGGGTGGTGTATTTACTGAGAGTATCCTTCAGTGTGACCAGGTTAAAGGTGGTGACGTCATACCCGTCTGATTCATGGGCCGCCTCAGCCTTTGCCCATCCTTCTTCCTCAAGGCCCAGGCGAAGAAGGTCCTGGGCGAGTTGAACCTTGGCGGGGATGAAGTCCGCATCAAACGCCAGAGCCTGCTTTTGGTGCGCTGAACCTTCGGCAAAACGGTATTTTTGCGAGAGCTTTTTCCCAATCAGATGGTCGACCGAAGGATTGGTCTTCCAGAATTTAAGTGCCCGGACTCGTGCGGTCTTTTCGGTGGCCTTGTCAGATTTCAGGTGGGCAATCACGCTTCGGTAAGCCCAGGCCTCGGGTTGGTGCGGGTTGATTGCCAGAACCTTGGTTAATTGCTCGTCGGCCTCCTCATAAGCTTCACGATCTATAAGGCGGTCGGCCATGAGCAGGCGAGTTCCGGTATGGCTGGGGTTAGACTCGAGGGCGCCCTGAAGATGTTTGGCGGTCATTTCTCCGTCTGAGGAGGCAAACGCCCGGGCGGTTCCATAATGAAGGGTGGCGTCCTTGGGGTTTATCTTTAAGGCCTTTTGAAAGGTGCGCCCGGCCAGTTCATAATCATTCTTGGAAAGCGCCAGATCTCCAACGGCATAGGCAATACCGGCAAATTCAGGATCATGTTCGCGGGCCGGGGTATAGAGTTTGTCCAGGACCTGCTTGGGGTCGGCTCCCAGCTTGAGGGCGGTGCGGCCGAGAACCACCATGTCCGGCGCATTGCGGTAGGCCCAGCTTCGAATCCCAGCGAGTCGATTGATTTCATTAAGCGTATTGGTGGCACCCATGGGATCGTTGTTGAATTGATAGACATCATGAGCGGCCCAAAGGATACGCACGCTGCTGGAAAGCTTGGTGGTCGCATTGGTGGTAACGGTCATGGCTTCAGCATATTTCCCCTGAGCCATCAATGCGCGGATATGGAGCACGCGTGAATCCTCCTGCCAGGGGTTCTTGGCAATGGAATTGGTGGCGTGCGAAATAGTGTTGGGGTAGTCGCCTCGCTCAAATGCCTCGCGGGCTTCGTCCAGAGGTTCGGCTGCCTGCCCCAATGAGGCAAAGAGCAGTAATCCAATGGCGGAAACCCGAATCATTTTTTGTTCAGCTTCCGTTTTGCGAGATAACCCTGCAGGAAACGATCCGGGGGAGCCTCTTTCCAGGCGGTAAACCAAAGGTCGCCCAGCATCTGGGCTCCGACCAGGAGTTGTTTCTCCAGAAACAGGTGGCCTTTGTCCGGTGAATCCTCTGAAAGGTGACCGTCCTTGTCCAGTTGGTAAAGGGGGACGACCAGTTGATGCTGCTCCAACACGTAGTTTACTGCCGCCTGAAAATGTCCGCTGGCCAGTTCCTTGCTTTCGGGACGTTTCAGGAGCGCTGCCTTGCGCAACTTTTCGCCCAACACAGATTCCTTGGGAGGGCGGGTACTAATGAAGAATTTCCCATCTATCCAAGAATGAAAAGAGCGGCGCGTGGTATAGTCCTTGGGATTGTCGCCGGTCCAGCCGTTATAGTGTTTGGTGGTGTGCAGGGGCTGGGACGTGTCGCCGACGAAATGGCTGAGGATGCCCATGCGGTAGATGACATTGGATTGGGCGTTCTTGATTTCCTGTTGGGTGCCCATTTCTTCAAAGACTTTTAGGTAGGAGAAGGCACTGAGAAGCTTGAGGTAATGTTCATTAATACTCCAGGGAAGAAATCCCGGATAGTTCTTGATATGGTCGGCGTTGGCCTCAGGTAATTCCAGCTTGAGGCTGGAACGGGCATTGGCCATCTGCTCAACAAACCGGTAGCGGAAATGGCTGAGGTTTTCCGCTTTGAGTTGGTATTGTTCCAGGTATTCGACATCAAAGTAATGGTCGGGGCTATTGAGGTGCCGCAAGCCGCGATCACGGGTGTTGCGCCAGCGGTCCGGTTCGCCCGCCAGGAACTTCACCCGCTCCAGGTTGGCGGGTGATAGAACGAACTGGGGGAATTCCTTTGGCAGGCTTTGGAGTGCCAGCCCGTTGATCAGCCGGTGGCGTTCATAATCCCACGCGTTGGCCGGCTTGGCTGCCCCAAAAATGAGGATTAAACAGAGGAAAGCACGCGCATGAGCCATGGATTCAGACTTTCAAGTTGGTCAATAAAGGGCAACTGAAAGCTGTTCACGGTAACGTCACGATTTCCAGGTTCAGGGCGCTTTTTACCTCACGCAGAAGAACTGCCTGTTGTTTGCCGTATGCATCGACCTGCACCGCTCCGTGCAGTTCTTCCAGTACCTCCACTCCCTTGGGATCCTTGGCGCTGCCCTTGTCCCGGCGGGCGGCCTGTTTGTTGGTTTTATCCCCGCTGGGAGCAATGAGTTTCATGTTAATGCGCGCAGCCCAATATTTACTGGGAGTGTAATCAAAAAGCTTGTGGAAACGCATCGAATGAGTCACCAGCCATTGTTTGCCGCCGCTGGAATAGGTGAACATATCGATGGGTCGATTGCCTGAACCCAGTTCCAGCACGCTGGTTCCCTTGATTTGGGCGCCGTCCTGCAGGTTGGCAATCGGGAACTTGGCAATCGGGGTGCAGGCAAAGGATCCCACGAGGTAGGGAGTGCCGGCTTCCTGGGTCATGATAAAACTCTGAATGGGGGCCTTGGTTTCCCAGCGACCGTGGGCTACATGGTAGGTGTCAGTGCTGAATACGGCCGCCGCGGAGCCGTGGGTGATGGGGGTGGGGATGGAAAATATCTTACTGCGGAAAGCGTCATTGCTTTGGCCCGCAGCCAGCACCCGCCCGTCAAAAAACCCGATACCGCTGATGCGCGAAATCTTCAGTTTTTCTGAAAGTTTAATACGCACCCAGTTGAGTTTATCGGTATCCAGTGTGTCGAGTTTGCCTGAGCTATCGAGAGTGAGGATTGTTGAAATTCCATCACTGCGATGGACACTGATATACAAGGTGCCGGTTTCAGGGTTCGCCTTGAGGTCATTGATGGTGATTTTATCAGGCGTTGCGCCGATGGCTCCGGCGACCTTGGCGCCGAGGTTGGCTATGGGTTTAACCGGTTTAAACTTGCCGGTATCCTCTGTGTCAATGGCCACCAGAGAGCCGCCTGCTTCAGCTACTAAAAGCAGGCCCTGGCTGCTGGCGTGTAAAACGCCAGTCCGGTTAAATTTTAATCCGCCAGTTTGTGCGTTTTTAAGGAACGCTTTGGTGGCTGAATCCTTGGCCGTCAGGGTGAGAGAAAGGATGGCGGTAAAAATGAGGGTTAGAATTTTGTTCATGATTATTAGGGGGCTTGGATAAATCCTATCAACCCGCAGGAGGCAGGCAACTACTAAAGGGCGGCCTGTAATATGCCCGTTAATTGATCATCACTTAAGTTAACAGGGTTGGCTTTCATGCTGCTGGCAGTATGCGCTTTTTCAATGATGTTCGGGAAATCCTTTTCAGTAATGGCGTAGGTGGAAAGGCCGGGAATCTTCAGGGTGTGCACGAGATCCTTTACCCAATCGACGCCGTTTTCGGCTGTGGCGTTGGGATTGTCAGTGAGCAGACGTGCAGTTTCGGTATATCGATTCCTGTCAGTGGAGGCTTCTAAATTTGTTTCCATCACGTGCGGGAGCAGGGCGGCACATACTGCGCCGTGCGGCGCGTCGAACATGCCGCCGATGGGTGCGGCAAAACCGTGCACAGCACCGAGGCCTGAATTGGCCAGAGCCAGGCCACCATGCAGACTGGCAAGTGCCATGTCCTCGCGCGTGGCAGGGTTTGGGTTTTGACAGGCACCCTGTAATGAACGTGCGGCGCGCGGGATGGCTTCGCGGCACAAGGCATCCGTCATGGGGTTGGCGCGCTTGCAGGTAAAAGGTTCAATAAGTTGAGTGAGGGCATCCAGCCCCGTGGTGGCAGTAATCTCAGGGGGGAGTTTATAAGTGAGTTGCGGGTCCACGATGGCGAGCTTAGGCAACATCAAGGGATGGCGCAGGCTCGCCTTCACACGATCTTCAGGTGAGGCAAGGACAGCGTTGCGTGTCACTTCTGCGCCTGTGCCCGCAGTGGTGGGGATGGCAATGAAAGGGGCAGGGGATTGAGTGAGCGGTTGGCCTTTGCCAATTACTTCCAGATAATCAAGTGGGTCACCGGGGTTGGTACAAAGGGCTGCGATGGCTTTGCCTGCATCAATGGCACTGCCCCCACCCAAGGCGATGACCAGATCACATTCATTTTGACGGGCGCATTCGGTGCCGGCCTGTGCGTCAACGATCTTGGGTTCACCGGTAACTGAATGGACAGTACTCTTAAGCCCTTCCTCCCTTAAGGATTCCAATAATTTTTTTGCCCGGTCCGGGTTGCTGCCGGTTACCACCAGTGCATGTTTGCCCAGAGTCGCCGCAGCCGGAGCGGCTTCGGTTAATTTACCCGCACCAAAAAGGATGCGGGTTGCGGTGGCAAATTCGTATGAAGCCTTACCACTCACTATCTTCAGGGAAATGGTTGGTGAGTTTCACGGCCTGACGAGGTTCAGCCATCATGTCCTCAACGGTTTCGCGCCAGGTCTTGTAATGGGCGGTTTCCTTGTGGGCAGCCGGAGCATCTTCAGTGCGGTACACTTCATTGAGTATAAACCGATTTTGGTCCTCGTTATTCTGGAGGACATCAAAGCGGGCAATACCCGGTTCCTGAATACTGCTGCGCGCGTTTTCCAGTGAGGCGGTGTGGAAAGCCTCCACGAACTCGGGTTTTACATGGACATGAACTAAAACAATCAGCATGGGCCCGAGGATAGGGTCTCTGGGCAAGGCAGCCAACAAAATGTGGGGGAAGGGGTCAGTTGCGAATTATGTACCCTTTGGGTTGAGTGTTTTTCAGGGTTATTCGCCTTGAGCAGTGCCGGTCATGGGCACGAAACGGACCGGGAAGATGATTTCTTCACGAAAACCTTCAGGCGTTTTTTCTATTAGAAGCAATTTCTGGCTTAAGACTCCCACAGGGATGGTTATTCGTCCGCCGGGCTTGAGTTGATCCAACAGGGGTTCAGGGATTTTTGGTGGGGCGGCAGTGACAATGATTTTATCAAAAGGAGCGGCCTCGGGCCATCCACTGTACCCATCGCCCAAGCGAAATTGAATATTGGTGTAATTGAGTTTCGTTAGTAGCTCGCGCGATTGGTTTGCCAGAGGTTCGAGTATCTCGATAGTAAAAACTTCCCTAGCGATCTGTGCTAAAATTGCAGTTTGATATCCGCAACCGGTACCAATCTCAAGGACCCGATCTTCTGGCTCTAGATTTAAGGCTTCAGTCATGTGGGCCACGACGGTGGGCTGGGAAATGGTTTGGCCGTGGCCGATTGCAAGGGCCGTGTCCAGGTGCGCTTCGTGTTGGTTTGGGGGAGGGATAAAAAGACGGCGCTCCACCTTGCCCATGACTCCCCGTATAAA
>Ga0208411_1001546_pt1 | contig 15367 bp, 14 predicted proteins | sample ETN01SmetaG_4_FD_185793 | JGI IMG/M metagenome (GOLD analysis project Ga0208411, IMG submission 185793) | Marine microbial and viral communities from oxygen minimum zone, Eastern Pacific Ocean - ETNP2014F12-01SV261 (SPAdes) (version 2) | ecosystem: Environmental > Aquatic > Marine > Oceanic ... | reverse complement strand
AGCTGAAACTGCGAAGAATGAGAAAGAAGCAAATGATTGGCTTAAAGGAATCAAAGGAGCAATGCGACCTCCTGAATTACTTACAAGAGATGTAGTAGCTAAAGCTATTATGAATGAAGTCAAAGAAGGTAGAGGAAGTCCACATGGTGGAGCCTTCTTAGATATTGCTAATCGCCAATCTCCTGAGTATATTAAAAAGAAATTACCTTCTATGTATCACCAATTTAAAGAACTAGGTGATTTAGATATTACTTCAGAACCTATGGAAGTAGGCCCAACTACACATTATATGATGGGAGGAATTCGTGTTGATGCTGAAACTGGAGCCTCTTCACTAAAAGGAATGTATGCTGCTGGAGAAGCTGCAGCTGGCCTTCATGGGGCAAATCGTTTAGGTGGAAATTCACTTTCAGATTTATTAGTATTTGGGAATATAGCTGGACGTTCTGCAGCTATTTCAGCCTTGAATAGTAAAGAACGAGCTATCAATAAGGATGATTTAAACACAGCTATTAGTGAAACTCTTGAATCTTTTGATAAAGATAAAAAAGAAAATCCATACCATTTGCACGAAGAGTTACAGGATATAATGGAAAATTATGCAGGTATTGTTAGAGATGAAAAAGATCTGACGAAAGGTATTGAGAAATTAAAAGAACTTGAAAAACGTGTAGAAAATGTAAAAGCTTCAGGAACTAGATCCTATAATCCTAGTTGGCATCTCTGCTTAGACTTAAAAAATATGATTATAACTTCTTTAGCAGTTACTGAGGCTGCTAAAGAAAGACGCGAAAGTAGAGGTGGGCACACAAGATTAGATTATCCAAATTATGATGATGAACTAGGAATGTTAAATATAATCATAAGAAAGGGCCCAGATGGAATCAATGTCATTAAATCCGATAAAAAAATAATGCCTAATGATCTTGATGAATTTGTGCATAAGGAGGCTGTATGAAACGGAAAGTAATCATACAAAGAGGTGAAGATTCTGATTTTTTCATGCACGAATATGAAATGGAAGGGGGGCCAGGAATGGTCATTTTAGATGCAGTTCACCAAATTCAAGCGAATGATGCTCCTGATTTAGCTATACGATGGAATTGCAAAGCAGGTAAATGTGGTTCTTGTTCGGCTGAAGTAAATGGCGAACCCAAATTGATGTGTATGTGCCGAATGTCAGATTATGATGAATCGGAACCTATAGTAATTAAACCAATGAAAGCATTTCCAGTCATTAAGGATTTGGTAACTGATGTATCATGGAATTATGAAGTAAATAAAAAAATATTACCATACCAACACCCGGATACCAAGGACCCGCGTATGATGCAAGAAGACGTTGATAGGGTTCAAGAATTTAGAAAATGTATAGAATGCTTTCTTTGTCAAGACGTATGTCACGTAATTAGAGATAGCGATATGAAATCTGAATATGCTGGACCTAGATTCCTAATGAGAAATGCTATGCTTGAAATGCACCCTCTAGATCAAGGCAATCGTCTTGAAACTTTAAAAGATGACAATGGAATCGGACTATGTAATATAACTCGATGTTGTACTGAAGTCTGTCCTGAAAATATAACAATAACAGATAATGCAATTATTCCAATGAAAGAACGTGTTGTCGATGAATATTATGATCCTTTAAAGTGGATTTGGAAAAAATTAACTGGTTAATTATGGATATTGTGAAAGCACCACATGGAAAAGAAATTAGTTGCAAAGGATGGCTCCAAGAAGCTGCTCTTAGAATGTTAATGAATAATCTAGATCCAGAAGTTGCTGAAAAACCAGAAGACCTGATAGTTTACGGTGGAAGAGGGAAAGCTGCAAGAAACATAGAAGCATATAATTCAATAGTTAATGAATTAAAACAATTAGAAAATAATGAAACTTTACTCATTCAGAGTGGGAAACCTGTTGGTGTCTTTAAAACTCATGAAGATGCACCACGTGTCCTATTAGCAAATTCTAATCTAGTAGGTAATTGGGCAAACTGGGAACATTTTGATGAACTAGACAAGAAAGGATTGATGATGTATGGTCAAATGACAGCTGGATCATGGATATACATAGGTTCACAAGGGATTTTGCAAGGAACTTTTGAAACATTTGCAGAGGCTGCAAGACAACATTTCAATGGAAACTTAGAAGGGAAATTGGTAGTTACAGGAGGGCTAGGAGGAATGGGAGGTGCTCAACCACTAGCTGCAACTATGAATGGTGGGACTTTTCTGGCTGCTGAAATTGATCCTGAAAGAGTCAAAAAAAGGTTAGAAACTAAATACTGTGATGAAATATCCTATGATATTGATGAGGCAATAGATAAGGCTCTTGAATGGAAAGGAAATAATATTCCAAAATCTATTTGTGTAGTTGCAAATATAATTGATTTATTAGAAAGATTAATTGAGAGAAATATAGTTCCAGACTTATTAACTGATCAAACCTCAGCTCATGACCCCCTGATAGGATATAATCCACATAATCTCACATTAGAAGAAGCAATTGCACTTCGTGAAGAGAATCCTGATGAATATATTAAAATGAGCTACAAAAGCATGGCAAAGCATGTGAGAGCTATGCTAAAATTAAAAGATAAAGGATCGCACACTTTTGATTATGGAAACAATCTAAGAGCTAGAGCTAAGGAGGCTGGCGTTGAAAATGCATTCGATTTCCCAGGATTCGTACCAGCGTACGTTAGGCCACTGTTTTGTGAAGGTAAAGGTCCATTTAGATGGGCTGCATTATCTGGAGACCCAAAAGATATTGAAGAAACTGACCGAGTTATTCTAGAACTTTTCCCCGAAGATAAGGCATTAGCAAGATGGATTAAAATGGCACAAGAAAGGGTTCAATTCCAAGGACTGCCTGCTAGAATATGCTGGTTAGGATATGGTGAACGGGCTAGGGCTGGATTAGCATTTAATGAGTTAGTAAGAACTGGAAAAGTAAGTGCCCCTATAGTTATTGGAAGAGATCATTTGGATTCCGGTTCTGTTGCCTCACCGAATAGAGAAACTGAATCTATGAAAGATGGAAGTGATGCTGTAGCTGATTGGCCTATATTGAATGCATTATTGAACACTGCTGCAGGCGCTACATGGATAAGTTTCCATCATGGTGGTGGCGTGGGTATGGGATACTCACTTCATGCTGGAATGGTAGTTGTAGCAGATGGTACTGCTAAGGCCAATAAAAGATTAGAACGTGTTCTAACTACAGATCCAGGTACTGGTGTTATGAGACATGTTGATGCAGGATATGAAAAGGCAAGAAAAATTGCTAAAGAACGAAATATCAAAGTTGGTCTTGTAGAAGGATTATGAACTTAATTATAGCTTCTAATGAAGACTCTGCATCTATAAATTTAAGAGATAGGCTTCTTGAAATGTCAGAATGGAGTACCGATGGAGAATTTGATAATAATACTTTATGGAAACTTACAAGGGATTATGGTGAATTTTGCAAGAAAAATACACGTCTAATTACAATAAATAAAATACATATTCATGCTGAGAAAATAGATGAAATTTGGGTTGAAAAAACTGGTTTAAATATTGAGAATATTGTTTTTCTTTCAAGACATAAGGCAGCAAGTGGAAAACCTAGCCTCACTGTACACCCTATTGGTAACTGGGGTGCAGCTGAGTATGGAGGAGATGAAGGTAAGATTTCTGGAACTTCACCTAATTGGATGACTAGTTTATTACTAAACATAAAGAAAAATCAAATAGAAGGATATGATGTATGCTTTGAGGCCACACATCATGGACCTCTTCTAAAAACTCCAACAATATTTCTTGAAATTGGATCTACTGAATCTGAATGGGAAAAAATAGAACCTGCTAAAGCACTAATTAAATCATTATTGAATCTCAAACCAGTAAAAGGGATAAATGTTATTGGAATAGGAGGTGGACACTATACTCCACGCTTTACTGAAGCTGCATTAAATTATGAAGTATGCTTCGGTCACATGGTTGCAAACTATGGAATCACTCATTTAACAGAAGAAAAGATTCTCAAGGCAATTGAAGCAAGTAATGCAATTGGAATCTATTTTCACCGGAAAGGTATGAAGAAAAGTGAATACCGAAAATGGAAAGACTGGGCTGAAAAAAAAAAATGAGGATTTTTAAACAAACTGATTACAAAATTCGGGATTCACCGTCGTGAAAATCATTTATTTTAATAATTAAAACATCCGATACACTTAATAAACGTTTTTCTTGTAAACATGTTTAGGTGTAATAACCATGAGTGACGACGACACAGAAAACAACAGTGATACAGACGCAGAAATGGAATCATCATCGCCTCCAGCAGATGCTGGAAATACTGGTGATTTCTTAGAAGACACGTTTCAAATCACGAAGGCTGGAAGTACGGTGGAAACCGAAATACGAGCAGGAATAACCACTTTCCTGACTATGGCATATATCTTGTTTGTAAATCCAGATATGCTTGCCATTGGTGGAATACCATTCAATGATGCGCTATTTGCAACGGCCTTTGCGGCTTTTGTAGGTTGTGTAGTTATGGGTCTATGGGCGAACAAACCATTTGCACTAGCGCCTGGAATGGGACTTAACGCCTATTTTACATTTGCAGTTGTATTAGGAATGGGTATAGCTTGGGAAGTAGCTCTTGCTGCCGTCTTAGTTGAAGGTGTAATTTTCTTAATTTTATCATTACCACAAGTTGGATGGAGAACCGAGATGATAAATGCGATTCCAAAAGATTTGAAGATAGCAACTGGAGCTGGTATTGGTATGTTTTTAGCAATAATTGGTTTCAGAGAAATGGGATGGATTCAAGATGATTTTGCTACATTAGTTAATCTAGGAACTACTGAAAGCTTTACTCACCAATCTGGTGAATTATGGGCTTTAATCTGTCTATTAGCAATCGCAGTAATGATGGCAAGAGGAATGAAAGGTGCAATGATTTATGGAATTCTAGGAACTACTGTTATTGGCGGATGGATTGTAGGGGCATCTGACCCATACAATGGAGTCGCTGCAGTAGATGTTGGCTCAATGGATAATTTTGATGCAGGATCTCTCTTCGAAGTAGCTGGTTTACCTGAAGAATCTATGTTCGCAGCACTAGGAGCTCTTGGTGACTTGAACGGAGACAACCTAGGTGATTTTATTTTGGTAATGATTGCTTTCCTTTTCGTAGATATATTTGACACTTCCGGAACTCTATATTCTGTGGGACGTCAAGCTGGATTTGTTGATGAAAACGATGAACTAGAAAACTCTGATGAAGCATTCATGGCTGATGCAGCCGCAACTGTTGCTGGAGCATTAGCTGGAACTAGTACAACTACAACATACATTGAATCTGGTGCAGGTGTAGAAGAAGGTGGTCGAACTGGACTAACTGCAGTTGTTGTTGGTGTATTGATGCTGTCTGGACTTCTATTTGCTGGTCTTTTCAAAGCTATACCTGCTTTTGCAGCAGCTCCAGCACTCGTTATTGTAGGTGCTATGATGATGAAGCAAGCTGGTGACATCAACTGGGATGACAAAGAAATGGCAATTCCTGCCTTCATTACAATGGTTTTAATGCCATTTACATATTCAATAGCTGATGGTATTGCATGGGGTTTAATCTCATATGTAGCCATTAAAATTGGTATGGGAAAAATGGATAAGTTGAACCCAGTAGTGAATGTATTAGCAGTATTAATGCTGATGTTCTATGTCGGACCTGGTGATCAATCAACATTTGATTGGATATTATCTGCTATATTTTAGATAGCTAAAATAAAACAGGGAAAAACCTCTGAGTCATAACGGCTCAGAGGAATAAGCCAGTAATTCAAGAGATTATGTCATCAAAAAAAGATATAGCTGATATCGCAAACAAAATACGAAATATTCCTGACTTTCCAAAAAAAGGAATCAATTTTAAGGACATTACTCCAGTATTATCAGATATCAAAATATTTAAAAAAGCAATAAAAGAAATGGCAACTCCATATATGGATTCTAATATTCATATTGTCGTCGGTATTGAATCAAGAGGATTCATATTTGGAGCTCCAATTGCTGAATATTTGAACTGTAGTTTTGTACCAGTTAGAAAACCAGGGAAATTACCCTGGGATACTGAAATCGTTTTTTATGAATTAGAATATGGTAAAGATTCTTTAGAGATACATAAAGATGCTATCGAAAAAGGGCAAAATATACTGATTGTTGATGATTTACTAGCAACCGGAGGGACTGCAGAAGCAACTTGTAAACTGGTTTCAAAATTGAAAGGTAATATTGTTGGATTTACAGTTCTGATTGAACTAGAATTTTTAAAGGGACGAGAAAAACTAAAGTCATATAATGTTCACTCTTTAGTGAAATATTAAGCATGAAATTACTAGTTTCAGAAGAAGACATTCAAAAACGTGTGAAAGAATTAGCTAAACAAATAACTGAAGACTATAAAGACAAATCACCAATATTTATTGGAATACTAAACGGATGTTATGTTTTCATGGCTGATTTATTAAGAGAAATAGATCTTGATGTTGAAGTTGACTTTGTTAAAATACGTAGTTATGAAGCTGATTCATCCACTGGTACTATAAAATTTAGAAAGGATATTTCTGCAGATATAAACAATAGACACATTATTATTGTAGAAGATATAATAGATTCAGGATTTACAATCAATTTCCTTGTTAATAGATTAAGAGGTTCTGGGCCGAAATCTGTGGCAGTAGCGTCTATTCTGTTTAAGAAAGAAGTGGCTAAAATAGACTTTGAAGTAGATTATGTGGGATTTGAAATTCCGCCTGAATTTGTAGTTGGTTACGGTCTAGATTATGATGAAAAATATAGAAATCTTAAAGATGTGATGGTACTTGAGCCTAAAGATTTAGAAAAAGCATAATATTTAATATAGCTTAATTAGACAAGATAGGGGAAAAGATGAGAATAGAAGATGACTTAAAGCTAACATTTAGAGATGTTTTGATAAGGCCTAAAAGAAGTACATTAAAGTCGAGATCTGAGGTTTCATTATCAAGGACTTTTAAGTTTAGACATACCGAAAATGAATGGACTGGGGTGCCAGTTGTAGCTGCTAACATGGATACAACCGGTACTTTCGAAATAGCAAAAGCTTTACAAGAAGAGAATATGATGACGTGTCTCCAAAAATTCTATTCAGTTAAAGAAATAAAAAAAGCTATTGATAATGGTGTTAATCCTAATAATATTGCAATAACTTCAGGTTCTACAGAAGAAAGTTTAGACTTACTTAAGAGAAAAATATCAATCCACAAAAATTTGAATATAATATGTTTAGATGTGGCTAATGGTTATAGAGAAGATTTTTTGCAATTTGTAAGAAGAATACGTAAGGAATTTAGTGAAAAGATTATCATCGCAGGAAATGTTGCAACAAGAGAAATGACTGAAGCTTTGATTCTTGCAGGTGCTGATATTGTAAAAGTTGGAATTGGACCAGGTTCAGTTTGTACTACCAGAAAAGTTGCTGGTGTTGGCTATCCTCAATTATCTGCGATATCTGAATGTGCTGATGCAGCTCACGGATTAGGAGGTCATGTAATGTCTGACGGAGGATGTACTTCCCCAGGAGATATTGCCAAAGCTTTTGCTGCAGGTGCTGATTTTGTCATGCTTGGAGGAATGCTTGCAGGGCATGAAGAATCAGGCGGAGAATTAGGTACAAATAAAGATGGTACACAATACAAATCATTCTATGGCATGAGTTCAACAAAAGCTATGAAAACTTATTTTGGTGAAGTAGCAAAACATAGAGCTCCAGAAGGTAAAGAGGTCAAAGTACCTTATAGAGGTCCTGTTAATATTACAGTTCAATCTATTCTAGGAGGGATACGCTCAGCCTGCTCGTATGTTGGTGCAAGAAGGATTAAAGACTTGCCAAAATGTACTACATTTGTTAGAGTTACAATAACTACTAATGAAATATATCAAGAAAACTAAAATAATTGAATAAATTTAATAAACTCATCTGGCATGAATTAGAATGGCAGAGAGAGTTATTCTAGAAACTGGCAAAACTTTCAGTGAGTTTAGTCTGTTAACAAATTTTACATCTAAGGATTGTACTCTACAAAAAATAGATCTTAAAACTAAACTTGGAAATCTAGAACTCAGTTTACCCTTCTTGAGTGCTGCAATGACTTCTGTAACTGGTTATGAAATGGCCCTAGCTCTTGGAAAAGAGGGAGGCTTAGGTGTTCTTCCTGCAAGATTATCTATTGAAGAACAAGTGAAAATTATAGAAAAAATTAAAGGATATGAAATGGGGTTTGTGGAAGATCCAATTACTGTGAGAGAAACTGCTACAATTGATGAAGTTGTAAGACTTGTAGAAAAACATGGTCATTCAAAAGTACCAATAGCTGATCGAAATAATGTTTTCTTGGGATTATTTAGTTTTGATAAATACTTGGAAACTAATGCCACTCCTGGAGATCCAGTTACTACAATTATGGTAACACCAGATAATTTACCATGTATCAGTAATCCAGATATTAGTTTAGAAGAAGCTAAAAAAGAACTAAGAGGTAAAAGTTATCTTATAGTTTTAGATGATTTAGGAAGATTAGTAAAGATTGGTTTCCAAAAAGATATTGACAATATATCTGTTGCGGCTGCAATTTCTACACACAAAGGCTGGAAAAAAAGAGTTAAATCTTGCATAAAAGCCGGAGCTGATATGATTGTAATAGATACATCTGATGCTTATAATGAATTTACAACTGATGTAATCAAAGAATTTAAGAAACTTAATGATTCAATACCAATTTGTGCTGGAAATATAATAACATATGAGGGTGCAAAATATTTGATGGAAAACGGAGCTGATTTGATTAAAATTGGAATGTCTTCTGGATCAATATGTACTACACAAAGAGAAAAAGCGACCGGAAGGGCTCCTATGACTGCTCTTTTAGAAGCTGCAAAAGCTCGTGAAGAATATCATAAAGAAACAGGAAAATATGTTTCACTTGTAGTGGATGGTGGTGTTTCGGCTGCTGGTGACATGATTATCGCACTTACTGTAGCTGATGCTGTTATGATGGGAGGTTATTTCAACCATTTTTACGAGGCTGAAGGTGAAAAACTGGACGAAAATATGCAACTTACAAACCATGAACCTGATATCAAACATATCGCTACCTGGGGAGAAGGATCGGCTAGAGCTAGAAATTTAGATAGATATGGGCATGTTGCAAGAAAAACATTTTTTGCAGAAGGTGAAGAAGGGACTGTGGATAATTGGGGAAGATTGAAACCAAAACTGAAACAAGACATAAGAAAAATAAAGGCTGCATTGAGTAATACTGGCTGTATTGATCTTGAAGAATTTAGGAAAGAAGCAGTTATCGAACTGATGTCAACCTACACTCAACAAATCATTGGCAATACACATAATATGCAAGTTAAAGAATAAATTATTCAAAAAATAGTTTAATTAATTCTGATTTTAATTCATCTATCCCGTTTTCCTTCATAACTGATACTGAGATTGCATTAGAGTAATCTAATTCTAATTCTGGATCCAAATCTGATTTACTATAAACATCCACCCAGTTATAATCTGAATATCTATTTTTCAATTCAGTATGCAAGGCCTTCTGAGTATCTATAGAATATCCTGAAGTACCAGATAAATCAGTTAAGAATACAATTACTGGTTCTAAATGGTCGAGTGCTGCAATTCCTTGCTTCTCCATATCATTACGATCTAAATCTGGCCTATCCAACAATCCGGGAGTATCCATAACTTGAATAATATCATATTTAGCTTTAATATGTCCTAAAGAAACTCCTTTAGTAGTAAAAGGATAACTTTTGACTTCAGGTTTTCCGGTAGAAATAGCTCCAATTAAGCTAGACTTACCCACATTTGGAGCTCCTGCAAAAACTGCTAAGGGTTGCTCTGTATCTACATTAGGGAGATTACGAAAAATAGAACGTGCTGAAATTAAGAAATCTAAGTGCTTAGATATTTGCCTAATTACATTAGTCATCTTAGTATAGGCTTCACTCATAATTTTCATCGTATTCTCTGCGCTTTTTCGAGCTCGAGCTTTAGGTACATATTTAGTACCTATCATTAGAACTTCTTTTCGAGCCCAGTCTGCAGCACCTAGAGCTTTTCTCAATTTATCTACACCTACTGTCAAATCAATTATTGATCTATCAAAAGGATGAATGGTATCGAAAGAAGGAAATACTTTGACATAAGAATGTAAAGGATTTGCAATATTATCTGCAACAGAATGTATTTTTCTGACTGCAGTCAACCGTGCACGATAATCTGTATTTCTTACACTTTCTTCAACCCTTGAAGCTCTTCTCAAAGCTCGATCAATTAATTCATCAGCAGTAGCTATTGTTGGTATTTCTTGAAGATTCACAGGTTTTCTATAATAGCAGTACCAAATTCACTACATTTCAGTAACTTTGCACCATCCATTAGCCTCTCAAAATCATAGGTAACAGTTTTAGCTCCAATAGCTCCTTCTACACCTTTAATGACTAAATCTGCAGCTTCTGTCCAACCTAAATAACGAAGCATCATTTCTCCCGATAAGATTACAGAACCTGGATTTACTTTATCTTGTCCAGCATACTTTGGAGCAGTACCATGTGTAGCCTCAAATAATGCATGACCTGTATCATAATTTATATTGGCTCCAGGAGCAATACCTATTCCTCCAACTTGGGCAGCTAAAGCATCAGAAATATAGTCTCCATTCAAGTTTAGAGTTGCAATTACATCATATTCTAAAGGTCGTGTTAAAATCTGTTGAAGCATAGCATCAGCTATTACATCTTTAACAATTATCTCTTCACCAGTTTCAGGATTAGGGAAAGAGTGCCATGGACCTCCATCCAAGGGTTTAGCCCCAAACTCATCTCTAGCTAATTCATAACCCCAGTCTCTGAAACCTCCTTCTGTAAATTTCATTATATTTCCCTTATGAACTAAAGTGACCGATTTTTTATTGTTTGAAATTGCATATCTAAAAGAGGCTCTAATCAAACGCTTTGAACCTTCACTAGACACCGGTTTAACACCAAGAGAACTAGTTTTTGGAAAACGTATTTTAGAAACGCCCATTTCATTTTCCAAGAATTTTATAACTTTCTTAACTTCAGAACTTCCTGAATCCCACTCAATACCGGCATAGATATCCTCGGTATTTTCTCTGAAAATTGCCATATCTACTTTTTCAGGTTCTCTAACAGGACTAGGTACTCCTTCAAACCATCTAACTGGACGAACACAAGCAAAAAGATCTAGGCGCTGACGCAGAGTGACATTGAGACTTCTGAAGCCACCACCAACAGGTGTAGTCAGTGGACCTTTAATTGCAACTAAATGTTCTTGGATTGCATCTAAAGTTGCTTCAGGGAGCCATTCATTAATTTCATTAAAAGCCTCTTCACCGGCTAGAACCTTTTTCCAAGATATTTTTCTATCATTACCATATGCTTTACTTACTGCCGCATCAAGGACTTTCATAGCAACTGGAGTTACATCTTGACCTATTCCATCTCCAATAATTACAGGAATAATTGGAACATCTGGAACTTCTAAGTTTCCATTGCTAAACTTGATTGAGCTGGGAGTCATAATTAGTGCTAGACAGGCCGGTATAAATCGACCTCGGACAGCTGTCTAATAAACACTGTTTTCTATGAGATATAATGGGTCTCCTAAACCGGCTGGTTGTTGGAAGCGCACCTCTAATGCCAAAATTTGTAATTGGTAGAGTTGCCTCTGTCTATGTAGCTGGTGATAAACTGAAAGATGGTTTAGAATTAGCAAAAAAACTTAACTCAAAAGGTTTTACAGCCACTTTAGATTTGTTAGGTGAAGAAGTTAAAAATCGCAAAGAAACAAACAAGATAAAACAATCCTATTGTGATTTATTAGATGGTATTGCAAATTATGGGATTGATTGTAATATATCCTTAAAACTAACTGCATTAGGTCTCAAAATCGATGAAAATCTTTGTTGGGACAACTTAAGTGTAGTCTTAGATAAAGCAAGAGAACACAATAATTTTGTTAGAATGGATATGGAAGATTCTACAGTTACAGACACTACTATCAAAATGTGTAAAAAAGGTAAGGATTATTATCCTAAATGTGGTACTGTTTTGCAAGCCTATATGCGTAGAACTTCTGATGATATTGATATTTTAAAAACACATAATGCTAATATTCGTTTATGTAAAGGAGCATACAAAGAAAGTGAAGAAATAGCTTATCAAGACTATCAAGAAATTAGAGATAATTACATGATAAATGCCAAAAAAATAATGGATAATGGAATCTTCATTGGTCTGGCAACTCACGATGAATGGTTGATTACTAAATTAGAAGAATTAATAGAGAAAAATAATTACAAGAAAACTAATTATGAATTTCAGGCACTCTCTGGAGTTCCCATAGATAAAACACTTGAGAGACTAATTGCCGCAGGACATAAAGTTCGATATTACATACCTTACGGACCTGAATGGTATGCATATTCAATGAGAAGAATGAAGGAGAATCCAGACATATGGAAATATACTCTGAAAGCTTTTTTCTTCCGTTCAAAGCACCGAATATGAGAACGTCAGCTTTTTGTAAAGCACTCGAGTAGCAAAAATATGGCAAAGAGAGTTGTACGTAAATCAAAGGGAAAGAATGCACCTGATCTAAATTATAGAGAAGATAGTATTCAAACATCTAGACCTGATACTCGACCTGCAATAATTGCACTAGCACTTGTAATTCTTCTAATAGGTAGTGGACTTTATTTAACTTCAAATACCACTGATTCACCTGAAGTCTCATATGGAGTAGAAACAAGCTTGCTAACTGACAATCATAATACTGCACCAGGATATGATACTGACTTTGTTTTGCTTATTGAAAATACAGGAAGTATTGCCGATACATTTGAGATTTCTGTGAAATCAAATGATGGAGGATTTACAATTACAATTGAAGAAGGATATGAGAGCGTAGTCGTTAACAATGGAAAAATAAAACCAATAATTGTTAATGTGGAAACCTCGTCTTCATCAAAAGGTATGCTATATTCTACTTTGGAAGTAAAATCTAAGGGTGATAATAGTCTGATTTCTAATATCAAATTAAATGTTAACTGTGACCACACATTTGGTAATCAAACTTTGATTGGAGATACTGTAAATGCACATTATGCTGGAATACTAGCAAACAATGGACAATTATTTGATTCAAGCATGAATTCTATTTGGGATAATTACCAAAATCGTATGGATGATGTAAACGATCCACGACCAGGAAGACCTATGGATCCTTTAACAGCTGGTAATATAGGATGTAACTTTGATGGAGACCCATCAGCAGACTGTGAAGGTACAAGACAAATGATTAAAGGATTTGATGGGAAAATGGTTGGAATGTACGAAGGACAAACTCTAGCTGTTAGAATACCTGCAGTAGATGCATACGGCATTGATCCTAATGGACATTCTCTGGGTGGACATGATTTAATCTTTGTAATTGATTTAGTTAGTAAAAGTTAGTATTAAGCTACAAAAGAAGAAAATTCTCGGCAAAATACACAAGGTCCATTTCCACCGGCTGGTTCACCACATGAAGGACAAGATGAAATTTCGGATGGCAACGCAACATTTTCTCTAATTTTCTCCATTCCATTAAGGAGGGAATGACGAGTACCTGGTTGCTTCTGTTCTAAATCTAACAGAATTTTACGGAAAAGATTCCTTTGTGCCTTACCAGCATATGGACAAGTTCCTTCGTGGAAGTCCATATTCTTCAAAAGTGCATAAAGATATACTTCCTGTTCTGGGAGTCTCCTCAAAGGCAATAATCTAGGAATAAATCCTTTCTGTACTGATCTATGAGGTGCCATACGACTTAGTCTTGAAATATCTCCTCTTGAATGATTCATTAAAACTGTTTGAGAAAAGTCATCAAGATTGTGTCCTAAAACCATACAGTCTACTTCTGCATTCTTTGCCATTTGATTTAATGATCTTCTCCTAAGAATACCGCATGGAGAACATGGTGAGGCATCAGGAGGATTACTAATCAATAATTCACCAAGAGTCATACCTATCAATTCCCTGTATGAAAATATGTGTAGTGGTACCTTAGAAGTTTCACAACTCTTCCTAGCACATTCAAGAGAATCTGAGCGATAATCTTCAATACCTTCATCAACAGATAAACCAACTAATTCAATATCTCTTTCTTTACGGTAGTAATCTAAAATTTTCAAAGCGACTGTTGAATCCTTCCCGCCTGAAAGCCCAATTCCTATCTTTTTTATTTGAATATCCGAATTTTTTATAAGAAGATTAATTTGACTTCTTAGTTCTTTGATAGCATTCTTTTCAAAAGATTTAAAGAAACATCTTTCACAAAGTACTTCACCAGAATAACGACGGCTAATCACGGGGTCAATACTACAATTTTTACAAGCCACAAATGAAGATAGATACTACTTTATATCTATTTGAGGTGACCGAAAGTATGACACAGTTTTGACAACATATTAAAGGTTTCAAATTAATTCTGACACCTTTTTGATGTCATAAACCATTAAGTTTATATACTATGCTTCTATGTTTATGATAATATGGCACCGCTCGGACCCCTCACTACAAACAGATTAACTGTTCGTTTAGACCCTGAAAGAGCAGCCAGGATAGAATACTGGGCAACTGAAAATCCTCTTAAAATTAAATCTTATAATCAATTAATTCAAGAAGCTTTAGACGAATATTTGGATAGACATACAGTTTCTCCAACTCATGATTCTATGACTGTAAAAGTCCCTCAGAAAGTTAGAGAAAAATTGCATGACCTTCAAGAAGACGGTTATGGCAATATTGATCAAATCGTTTCTGAAGCTATCTTACAGCACTCTACCTCTAAATACAGAGAAGAGAAAGATTACCAATTCTTACGAAATGAAGTTAATACCATTTCAAACAGAAGAAAAATGCTATTTTCAGATTATGGAAGTGATTAAAAAATGATGGACAAACTAGAAAGTTTTGATAGCAGCGATCTTATGGAATTTATTACTCCTCCAAAGATCAAAGTTCTAGGTGTAGGTGGTGCTGGGTGTAATATTCTCAAGCGTTTATACAACCGAAGAATAACAGGAGTAGAAACTATTGCATTGAATACAGATGCTTTACATCTTAATAATTGTCAAGCTCATGGCAGAAAAGTCTTAGGTGCTGCAATTAATCAAGGTAGAGGTGCTGGAGGAGATCCACATCTAGGAAAAAGATGTGCAGAAGAAGATGAAGCAACTCTAAGAGAT
>Ga0208411_1001543_pt1 | contig 15376 bp, 11 predicted proteins | sample ETN01SmetaG_4_FD_185793 | JGI IMG/M metagenome (GOLD analysis project Ga0208411, IMG submission 185793) | Marine microbial and viral communities from oxygen minimum zone, Eastern Pacific Ocean - ETNP2014F12-01SV261 (SPAdes) (version 2) | ecosystem: Environmental > Aquatic > Marine > Oceanic ... | reverse complement strand
TAGAGGCTTTGGACTCATCAAGAAAAATTGGGCACCGAGGATGAAAATGACAACCAGTAGGTGGATTTAAAGGTGAAGGAACATCACCTTTTATTAACTGGAATGTTTTGCGGATTTCAATATCTGGAATAGACTCTAGCAATAATTTGGTGTATGGGTGCTTTGGACTTTGAAAGATTTCGTTTGTCGATCCTTTTTCGATAATTTTACCAAGATACATGATTGCCACGTTATCAGCCATGTATCTCACCACACCTAAGTTATGGGTGATGAATAAGTAGGTCAATTTCCGCTTTGCTTGCAATTCTTTAAATAGATTGAGAACTTGGGCTTGTACAGAAACATCTAAAGCACTTGTTGGTTCATCTAGCACTAGAAAAATTGGTTCAAGAATCAGGGCCCGGGCAATCGCAATTCGTTGCCTTTGTCCCCCAGAAAATTCGTGTGGGTATCTGTTTATGATAGATATTGGTAATCCCACCTCGTTTAAAACATGTTCTATTTTTTTTCTTCGCTTAACCCAACCCATGTCTTTAGAGTGCTCCTGTAGTCCCTCTCCAACAATATCTTCAACGGTCATACGTGGTGATAACGATCCCATAGGATCTTGAAATACAATTTGCATTTTATTGCGTATTTGCTTTAACGCAGTGTTATTTAACTTCATTAGGTCCAGGCCATCAAACACCACTTTTCCTTGAGACTCTTTTATAAGTCTCAAAATAGATTCACCTAGGGTTGTCTTGCCACAACCTGATTCACCAACAAGCGCTAGTGTAGATCCTTTTTGTACTTCAAGATCTACACTATCAACTGCTTTAATATAGTTGGCTGTTCTTAAAAACACTCCTTTTCGGACAGGAAACCATGTTCTCAGGGATTTGATTGACAAAATTGATTTGTTTTCTATCAAGCCCTCTGGTGATTTAATGCGTTCTGGCATGTCAATTTCTTTTGGCAGATTTCCACACTCATATAGATGGCAAAATGTGAAGTGATTTGGTTCGATATTGTATTGAGGGCTATCGATCTTGTGACAAATATCCATAGCCTGCGAGCAACGCTCTGCAAAAAGACATCCAGTTCCATAATCAGTCGCTCCAGAGACCATTCCAGGTATAGTATTAAGGAGAAAACCCGTATCATTGATTTTTGGAATTGAATTCATCAGGTGGCGTGTGTAGGGATGCGCCATGTTTTTTAAAATACTATCGCGAGAGCCTTTTTCGGCAATCCTACCTGCGTACATAATACAAATGTCGTCGGCTATTTGATTTACAATTCCCATATCATGGGTGATGAGAAGAATAGCCATTCCTGTTTCTTTTTGAAGGTCCGACATTAACTTTAAAACTTGAGCTTGGATGGTGACATCTAGTGCCGTAGTTGGTTCATCAGCAATGAGTAGCTTTGGTTTGCAGGCCAACGCCATAGCAATCATCACACGTTGTTTCATTCCTCCAGAAAGTTCGTGAGGGAAACAGTCTACTCGTTTGTGTGGATCCGGAATTCCTACCTGGTTTAATAATTCTATTGCAAGTTTGCGAGCAGGACCTTTAGCTATTTTTCTGTGTTGATATAGGGGTTCTTCCAACTGATTACCTATTCGGTAAAGTGGGTTTAAAGATGTCATTGGTTCCTGAAAAATCATGGAAATATCATTTCCACGTATTGATTGCATTTCTAACTCGGTAAGGTTTGATAGGTTTTTTTTGTTAAAGTAGATTTGGCCAGAGGGGTGATATCCGTTGTTAGCTATAAGACGGGTTATTGAAAACGCAGTTTGAGTTTTTCCACAACCTGATTCGCCAACGATAGCTAGGGTTTTTCCTTGCTCGATGCTCAAAGATATACCGTCGACGGCACGCGCCACCTTATCAAATCCAACATTAAAATAAGTTTTAAGATTTTTAACTTCTAGTAATGAAGGCACTTAATTATTCCTTTTTGGGTCAAATGCATTACGTATCCCCTCTCCAACAAAAGTCAGCATTGTTAGAGTTGCAGTGAGTGTTACAAATGTGGGAAGCAAAATCCATATGGCTTGAAGATTGGTCTTTCCTTGTGCTAGTAACTCACCTATGCTGGGAGCAGGACTTGGAACTCCTAAATTAAGAAAATCTAAACTCACAAGCGCTAAAATCCCAGCGGTTACTTCAAACGGGAAAAAGGTTATAACAGGGGTCAAAGCATTTGGCAGAATATGTTTACGCATAATCCTAAAGTTAGATATACCCATAGCTTTTGCGGCTTTTACATATTCAAAGTTTCTGATTTTCAAAAATTCGGCTCGTATATAAGCCGCTATGCCCATCCAGGCGGTTAAATTTAAAATTAAAAAAAGTAATAATGCTGAAGGAACTAAAAAAGAGCTTAAAATGATTAGTATATATAGTCTTGGGATTGAGCCCCATAATTCAGTTAATCTTTGCCCTATTAGGTCTATCCAGCCTCCAAAGTACCCTTGGGTTCCTCCAAGTAAACACCCGATTATTGTTCCTGTAATGGCAATGGACATTCCAAAGATCATTGATATACGGAGTCCATAAACTAACCTTGCTAGAACATCACGTCCTCTATCATCAGTACCAAGGTAATGACCGTCAATCCACGATGAATCTGTAACTTGGTTTGTGTCTTTATCAATTATTTTATAAGGTGCTGCGAGAACTACATTTCCAGTTTTGCTTTCTGTAGGTATATATTTATAGTCATATCGAATAGGTGGCCACAATTCCCAGTAATCAAGAGGTTTTATAGAAGGTTTTTTATCATGGCTATTTGTATATGGTGGAACATAACTCCCGTTAAATTCATCCTCAAAGTCATCCATTTCAATTGAAAAAATTGGATCCTCTTCTTCAAAATCATCCAAGCCAATCTCAAAGGATGGTGGTTTGTTGTTGTCAATAGATTGAAAATTATTATCTTCTGGTATTCCATTCAGAAGATTCCTGAATCGTTTTGATAGGTAATCAGGTTCTCTTAGAAGAGTCCCTCCAAAATCTTTTTCACTGTAAGTAAATATTACGGGGATGAATATTTTACCTTCAACTACAAGTAGAATAGGGCGGGTGTTACACAAAAATTCCGCTGGGAGTGTAACGATAAAAAGCGCACATATAAATAAAAAGCTAATAAAAGCTCTTTTGTCACACTTAAATTTATTCCATTTAAGGCTAAAATCTTTAGTTGTTTCCATGTCGTAAATTGATCAAGATTGTGACTCATCGAAAGTGATGCGCCGATCAATAAGGACATATGTCATATCTGTCAGCAACTGACCAATCAGTCCCATCAATGAAAATATAAATAATGTTCCCAGAACTATCGGGTAGTCCCTTTGTATGACCGCCTGATAAGAAAGTAGACCGAGACCATCTAGAGTAAATATTTGTTCAATTAAAAGTGAGCCAGCAAAAAACATTGCTAGAAATGCCGTTGGAAAACCAGTTACAAGAGGAATGAGTGCATTTTTAAGAATATGTTTGAATAAAACTATTTTCTCTGGCAACCCTTTTGCGCGCGCAGTAAGAACATACTGTTTTTGAGATTCTTCCAGGATGGCATTCTTAGTTAGCATGGTGAGGGTAGCAAAACCACCTAATATAAAGCAGAATAAAGGAGCGGCTAGATGATGAAGGTAGTCACCAATTTTTTTTAATGTTGACCACTCTTCATACCCGGGTGTCCCCTCTGAAGTCAATCCAGATAAAGGAATAAGGTGAATAATTGCCCCATCACCTGGACCTAGAAATACGATCACAAATATGCCCATTACAAACCCGGGAATACTGTAGCCCACAAGGACTATGAGGCTGGTCACTGTATCGTATTGCGTTTCATGCCTGACTGCTTTAGAGATACCAAGAACAATACAAATAATATAAGTGATAAAAAAACTTGTTACGCCTAGGGATGCTGAGACAGGTATTTTTTCTTTAATAAGTTCTAACACAGATTTATTTCTGTAAAAGGAATCACCAAATTTAAAGACTAGAAATCCTTCCCAATTATCTCTATTAATAAATCGGTCGGCGAATGATCCTTTTGAGTTTTTGGGCGCATACCATAAAAATGTTCTGATATAGCGTTCCCATAAAGGACGGTCAAGGTTGTATATTTTTTTGAGGTTTTCCAGGTTTGTAGCGTCAATTTCTGATTGTTTTATAGAGAGCATTTTTTGGGCTCCTCCCCCAGCCTCAGACATTGATGCAGAGTGACCTCTTAAGAGAGATTTCATTTGGTCAATCGGTCCTCCGGGAACAAACTGAATAATCAAGAATGTGATTGTCACAATTCCGACGAGGGTTGGAAACATTAAAAGAAATCGACGTATGATGTAAGATGTCATCTAGGTAGAATTACCGGAGTGCGGAACCTGAGGCTCGTGCCTTTTTTAATGCTGAAGCTTTGTTTTTATCAAGCCACCACCATTCGAGTATATTATTTATTATGATTGATTGTGATGCGTTAACTTTTGGGCGTGAAAATTTATTCCAGTAAACAATTCGATCATAAGGTATATACCAATTAGGAACGATATAAAATTGGTGGGAGAGAATCCGGTCCATTGCCTGAATAGAGTTAATTAAGTCTTTGCGAGATTTTGCTTCAACGATGGTGTTGATTAACTCGTCTACTGCTGGATTTGTGATCCCCATATAATTTCTTGAACCCGGAGTACTTTCCGCTTCACTACTCCACATGGAACGCTGTTCATTGCCAGGGGATCGGCTTTGCGGGTAGTTTGCAACGATCATATCAAAATTAAAATTTCTTAAAATTTCTTCGTATTTTGCGATTTGTACCACTTTAATATCTAATTCTACACCGATCTTTTTTAGGTTGTTTTTATATGGTTCTACAATTCGCTGGAATAGGGGGGAGCTAAGAATTAATTTAATGGTCATGCGGTTATTTTTTTTACTGCGTATTCCATCAGCTCCCATCAGCCACCCATCCGAGTCCAGTAAAGCATTAGCTGTTTTAATATTATTGTCTAGTGACTTTCCCTGGCCAGGAGCACCAACGGGTTTCGTTAATGTTGTTTTGGGTACAAAGGAGGGTCCGTGTTTTGTCCGAAGTTTTTCCAGGATAGACTTAACTTCGCCATTCGGTAATCCCTTTGCTTTCATTTCTGGGTTATTATCGAAATAACATTCGTTACGAGTATATTGCCCATAGAAAAGATTTTTATTACTCCATTGAAAATCAAAAACCATGGCAACTGCTGCACGTACTTTTCTGGATAAGAAAATTTCGTTGCGCTGGTTCATGACGAATCCTTGCATGCCAGCTACTCTAGTGTGAGGGAACGTGCCTCTGATATAATAATTCTTTTTAACAAAGTCGCCCTTAAAGTCCAAGGCCCAATCACGAGAACTGTTTACCATGTGAGCATCAAAATCTCCGCCCTTAAAACCTTCCCGCATTGCAACTGGATCTAAATATATTCTCCAGGTGACTGCATTAAAATTATATCTTCCCTTATTTATTCCTAGGTTTTTTCCCCACCAGTTTTTATTTTTTACGAAAGTTATGTGTTTTCCAAACTCAAAACTTTTTATTTTATAAGGACCGCTTCCTATTGCAATTTCATCAAAATCTGATCCAAATGATTTCCCCTTAATTCCATATACGTGTTTCGGGAATATAGTCATTTGCCCAGTTATTAAAGGGAGTTCTTGATTGTATATGGCGAATGTGTACATCACTTCATGGGAGTTAATCTTTGTTACAGATTTAATATCTTTAAAATACTGTTTTGAGATAGGGTGATATTCAGGATCCCTTAAAAGGTCAAAAGAAAAAACAAAATCATCGGCTGTGACTGGGTGACCGTCAGAAAACTTTGCATGCTTGTTTATATGGTAGATCATGGACATACGATCATCTGCCAAGTCGATTTTTTCTACTAAATTTCCATACTGGGAAAATGGCTCGAAATCATCTGCGGAACTATCCATGGGTGTTTGAAAAATTAAGTTAGCTATTCCGGGTGCTGGGACGCCCTTTAAAGAGGATGGGTTTAATTTGGTGAAGGCTCCAAAATCTGCTAATACTAAATGCCCCCCGTTCGTGGCTTTTGGGTTACTATACTCATAGGGTTGCCCAAGCTTGTACTTTAGGTGCTCGGGGCCGTATAAAGATAACCCGTGTAGAGGATCAGCGTAAACGCTACTAAAAAAGAAACAAACATATAAAATTGATAGAATAGAGCATATCAACTTCTTCTGATAATTGATTTTAATTTGAAATTTTCTCATATGACGCTATTTTATCATTCTCTTTAATGAATGAGAATATTTTTAAGGTTCAAGCGATTGTTAAATTTTTTTAATTTCTTTATATATCAGTAAGCTTACTTGTTAACAATTGTAAACTCTGATAACCTCGCCCGATTATCTTATTAAAATTTATGATTTATAATCATTTTTTTTTGTTTTTTTATTATGAGTGATATGCCAAGATCATCACGAAAAATATTTATTGGTTCACTAGTTATTGGTGGAGACTCTCCAGTAGCTGTTCAGAGTATGGCTGCAACACAAACACAGGATTTAGAGGAGACTGGTCGCCAAATCGAAATCCTTGAACAGGCTGGAGCGGATGTTATAAGAATAGCTGTGGATAATGAAGCGGACGTTGTCGCTCTTGAAACTCTTCGTAAAAAATTTCCAAATCCAATCATTTCTGTTGACCTTCAAGAAAATTATAGGTTAGCGCCTAAAGTTGCCCCTTTAGTTAATAAAATTCGGTACAATCCAGGACATTTATACCATTTAGATAAAGACAAATCGATCTTGCAAAAAGTGGAATTTATTGTTGACGCAGCAAGATCTTATAATTGTGCTATTCGGATAGGCGTTAATTGTGGGTCTATTGATCCTGAATATAAAGAAAAATATAAAGAGGATCAAATCGAAGGAATGGTTCGCTGTGCGGTCGATCATTGCAAAATATTGGATGATCTGAACTTTATTAATTATTGTGTATCACTTAAAGATTCTGATTTCGAAAAGGTTGTTGATGCTAATCGCCGATTTGCCAATGAACGTCCCGATGTACCGTTACACTTGGGTGTAACTGAGGCAGGCATGCCCCCAGAGGGTATTATCAAGACAAGGGTGGCATTTGAGCAACTTATATCTGCGGGAATTGGTGATACTATTCGTGTTTCTCTCACCTTGCCGAATAACCAAAAAGGAGAAGAAATTTCCGTTGGTCGCGAAATACTTAGAGATATTGAGCAAGGGAGATTTCGTTCGGTACCTAAAAACTTTCTTGATGGCCTTAATATAATTGCTTGTCCAAGTTGTTCTCGTGTTGAAAATAATAAGTTTGTAGACTTGGCTCAGGAAGTACGCCAAATCACAAAATATGCTGAATCATATAAAGTTACTATCGCCGTTATGGGTTGCAGGGTTAATGGTCCAGGGGAAACGGACGATGCCGATCTTGGGCTTTGGTGTGGCCCTTCAAGGGTAAACTTGAAAAAAGGTACTGAAGCATTAGGTTCATATTCATATGAAGAAATTTTAGGCGAACTTAAGCGTGAACTCGATATGATTATTTCTACAAGAATTGCTCAAGAACCAATAGCTAAATAATACCTTTATTTATACATGTTGAGATGTATATCTCTAGCATTATCCAAAGATCTATTCTTATAGGAAATTATTATGGAACTTGATGTTAAGGAGTTAGAGTCGCTAAAACGAAAATTGGATATAACAATTCCAGAAGAGGTTGTTACCGAGAGAATCAATAATGCCTATAAGGACTTAAACCGTCAGATGAAAATGCCGGGATTTAGACCTGGAAAGATTCCTCGAAAGATTCTTGAAAAGCAAGTTCCAGTACAATCTTTTACAAATATGTTTCAGGAGTTATTGCAGGAGTATTATGAAAAGGCTCTCCGTCAAAGTGGGATTGTTCCTGTTGGATCACCAGAAATTGACAACTCTGATTTTGAGGATATCAAAATAAACAACCCTTTGAAATTCTCCGTTACCCTGGATATTAAACCAGAAGTTAAGGTCAAGAATTATAAAGGTCTTAAGATAGATAAACTCGAGATTAATCTTCCTGAAGCTGAAGTTCAAGCTGCAATTAATAGTATCCTAGAGCAATACGGTAATTATGAGCATCATGATGACGATCATAAGGCTGAGAAGGGTGATTATCTAACGGTAGATTTCGAGGGTTTTTTTGATGGGGAGCCATTAGAAAATGGAAATGCTAAGGATATGGCAATCAGGATTGGCGATAACAAGATGATTAAGGGATTTGAGGATGAGCTTTTAGGGCATAAGTTGGGTGAAGAGTTTGAAGCCAAAGCTATTTTGCCTCCAAATTGGAACAATAAGATCAGTCGTGTGCGTATCCCTATCCCTGGGTCCAAGGACAAAACCCCAGAAGATGTAGCTACTTTTAATGTTAAGATTAAAGAAATGAAAAAAATGGAGTTGCCTGAACTTTCTGTTGATATCGCAGAGAAAGAAGGGTTTGATTCGGTAGATAGTTTTAAAAGAGGAGTTAAAACCAAGTTGCAGGCAATGTATGAACAAAAGGAAGAAATGCGTATTAAGGAAGAAATATTTGATCAATTGATTAAGGATAACCCCATTGACGCTCCTGACTCTATGGTGAACAGCGAATTAAAGTTTATGCTTGAGGGAATGAAATTTCAGATTGAGCAGTCAGGTATGAAAACTGGAGATTCCGGATTCGATGAGGAGAAAGCAAAAGATGAATGGAGAGGTAAAGCCGAAAATAATTGTAAGGGGTATATATTATTGGAGAATATTGGGTCATTGGAGAATATTCATGTTAGTCAATTTGATCTGGAAGAAGAGTTTAAGACCCTCGCTGAGCAAAGTAAACAAAAACCAGATGATGTCAAAAATCGTATGATGGCAAATCCGGAAGTGATCAAGCACACAAGTTCCAAAATTCTAGGTCGGAAGGTGATGGATTTTCTTTATTCAAGTAGTGAGTTTAATTTCGTTAAATCGCTTCATGATAAAAATGAAAGTAGAAAATAAATATAGAGTTACGAAATTCTTTTATAACCATCATATTACTTAAAAAATTGTGGCGAAAGTAAAATATACAAAAGTTATGAAATGCGCTGATTTGGAGATTGGGAAGTCTGCCATTATTGAGGTTGGTGATAAGGAAATAGCTCTATTTAATTATAAAGGAAATTTTTATGCTATAGATAATACCTGTCCACATAGAGGTTCTCCCTTAGGCGAGGGCAGGATTGAAGAAGGTATTTTAATTTGTCCAAACCATGAATGGCGTTTTGAATTAAAAAGTGGGTGGTGCCCTCAGAATCCAGAGCTTAGCACCGAGGTATACCCGATCAAAGTTCGTGATGAAAAAATTTATGTAAGGCTGGAAAAGCCAAAAATAGAAGAAGCTGCGGGGAGTACGCCAAATACTTTGCCTACGGATTTAAAAGTTAATATTCCTACCGTTTTAAAACCTCGTAACCCAGACGAAGAACTTTAATCAATTGTAATATCTTTTCTTGATTTTGTTTCTACGGTTTTGATCTATTCTGCGGGATTGTCATCATCAATCTCAATCCATTTTGGATCACCATGAGCTTTGTAGTTATTTGTTCCTGCAAAAGTACCATTGTGGTAGATATTGCATTTGAACTTTCCTCCGCCAAAAGTTTCTGTTACGAATGCGACAGGTTCTTCTATGTGAATCAGTTCAGGTGTTTCATATTTTCCTATCAATTTAAACTCCATACCCATTCCACTAGGGAGTAAAACAAAAAATTTAAGGTTTGTCTCCGGGAGAAACTGCATCATATCTTCATCCATGTGGTCGCGGGTGTATGTATGGCCATATTTTTGCCTAGCGCGACGTTTTAGGTAATCTTCAAGGAGATTAAAAAACCACCAGTTTGATTCTTTTCTCACATCGTGTAGGAATGGATATTCGACAAATCCGTGCTTATTTATGAATGGTACTTTAGCCATAAGCGACATTTTTTGATGAAATTTTTTCTGATAATCTTAGACTTATTGTTGATTGTTGGGTGTCTGACTCCGTCTATATTAGATAATTGATGACCTTATTTTATTCATAATTATATTGTGCCGGCTTGTGATTCTAATGAATTAAAGGCCAAGGGATTTTTTTATAGCTTTGACCTTGTCTGTTTTTTCCCATGTAAAGCTGGCTTCTTTTCTACCAAAGTGTCCATAGGCTGCAGTTGGTGAATATCTGGGTTTTAAGAGGTCGAGCGTCTTAACAATTCCAGCTGGTTTTAAATTAAAGTTTCCACGGATTAGATCTTCAAAAGTATCTGGATTAATTTTGTGCGTGCCAAAAGTTTCTACAAATACTGATACAGGGTCTGCCACCCCTATAGCATACGCAAGTTGAACTTCTAAACGATCCGCGGTACCTGCCGCTACCAGGTTTTTAGCAATATAACGCGCCATGTACGCTGCTGATCGATCAACCTTAGATGGGTCCTTTCCGGAGAACGCACCCCCTCCATGTCTAGAAAAACCACCGTAGGTGTCTACTATGATTTTTCTTCCCGTTAGACCACAGTCACCATGTGGGCCACCCACTACAAAATTTCCTGTTGGGTTAATATGAATTTTCATTTTTTTGGCGCGAAATCTTTCAGGAATAACTTTGTTTATTACTTGTTCTGTTATTTCTGCGCGCATTTTTTTGTTAGAAACTCCTGGATTATGCTGCGTTGAAATAACCACAGTTTCTATGCATACAGGCTTATCATTTTCATAACGGACTGATACTTGAGATTTGCTGTCTGGTCGCAGATATGATAGTTGACCTTTTTTTCGGACATCAGCTAGTTTTTTAACAAGTTTATGAGAGTACATTATAGGCATGGGCATCAGTTCAGGAGTTTCTTTGGTTGCGTAACCAAACATCATTCCCTGGTCTCCTGCTCCTTGTTCTTTTTTAGATCCCTCGTCCACTCCTTGCGCGATATCTTTAGATTGTTCATCTAGTGAAACTAATACGCCACATGTTTCAAAATCAAAGCCCATTTCGGAGTGACTATACCCAATATTTTTAATTGTATTCCTAACGATTTGTGGAATTTCTATATAGCATTTGGTTGAAATCTCTCCTGCAACAACAGCATATCCGGTTGTGATCATAGTTTCGCAGGCAACTCGTGCTTTAGCGTCTTTTTTTAAAATAGCGTCAAGTATCGCATCGGAAACTTGGTCAGCCATTTTATCAGGATGGCCTTCGGAAACAGATTCAGATGTGAATAGAAATGTTTTTTTCTTCATGTAACTCCTCGTTTGTTAATAGTGATCTCTTGGTTTTTATATATTTTAAAGGTCATTGTTTTTTAAATTGGATCTTGCTGAAAATCTAAAGGGTACCTTTTTCTCATTTCATCGTTAAGAAAGCAATTAATTTCAGTAGTTGTATTTAAATTTAAAAGTTGTTTTGTGAATTTTCTTGCATCCTTCATGTCGGACTGGCAGATAATCTTTTTCACATGTGGTATTGAGTGCGGATCCATACTCAGACTATTTAAGTTATTTAACCCCAACAGAAAGAGGGTAGCTAGTGGATCACCACCTAGTTCTCCACAGATAGAAACTTTTTTCCCAGCTATCAAGGCATTATCGAATACATGTTTTAAAGCTTTTAAAATAGCCGGGTTATAGGGTTGGTACAAGTGCGCTACTTGTACGTTCATTCTATCAACAGCGAGCATATATTGAATTAAATCATTGGTTCCTATGCTAATAAAATCTACTTCTTTTAAAATTTGATCTGAACAAATTACTGCAGATGGTGTTTCTATCACTGCACCAATTTCAATATCATCGTTAAATGGGATCTGTTTTTCCCTCAACTCCTCCTTGCTTTTCTCTAAAAGGGAATTGGCCTGAATGACTTCTTGCGCGTCCGAAATCATTGGATACATGATTTTAACATTTCCGTAAAAACTAGCCCTAAGTATAGCCCTTAGTTGAATGGAAAACAGTTCCGGATTGGATAGAGACATGCGAATTCCTCTCAACCCCAGGGCTGGGTTTTCTTCGTCGTTACTTTTAAGGAAGGCAGGTTGTTTATCCATTCCAATATCTAATGTTCTTATGATAATAGGGTGTGGTGATATTTCTTGAGCAGCTTTTTTAAAATTTTCATAAAGGGCCCTCTCTGAAGGGAAAGATTGTGAGGTTAGAAATAAAAATTCGGTTCGGTATAATCCAACGCCCTCTGCGCCAAAGTTTTTCAATGCTTTGATTTCATGGGTAGATTCAATATTCGCCATAAGTCTTATGCGAAAATCGTCAGTGGTGACTGCTGGTTTTTTAATGTCTACCAGTAACTTTCGTTCATATTTTTTATGCTCTAATTGCTTTATCTTGTAATGATCGAGAGTTTTTTTTGTTGGTTTAGTTATGACGTGACCACTTATACCATCGATGATGATTTGATCACCGGAATTGATTTTTGTAGTAAGAGATTTGATTCCAACTACACCAGGAATTCCCAGAGCAGAGGCAAAAATTCCGACGTGAGAAGTTTTCCCCCCCACCTCAGTAGCAAGCCCTAATACGTATTGACGCGGTATCGATATCGTGTCAGCTGGACTCAAAGTATGAGTGATTAAGATAACCGGTTTTTGGATATCTGCGAGTGCATTTTGACTATGGCCGAGAAGATTTTTTATTACTCCATGGACGACTAGTTCCAAGTCATCCTTTTTACCTTTAAGGTAGTCGTCGTTAATATTGTCAAATAAAAGGAGGGATTTGTTGAGGGTTTCCGTGATCGCCCACTCTGCATTTATTTTTTCATTGCGAATTTTACTGATCGTATCATTAACTAGAATGTCATCATCAAGTAAGAGGGTATAGGTGTCTAGAATTATGGAGTATTTGTCTGCAACCTCTGAAGCCTTTTTTTTTGTTTCTTGCATTTGTTTCTTTGTTTCTTCAATTGCGCTGCGAAACCTAATTATTTCTTTGTCTATGTCGCTGGAGTTAATGGTTTGTTTTAGAACGCAGAGTTTTGATCTGTCTAAGATGTGGGCTTCTCCGATGGATATGCCTTTTGATACAGGAATTCCTGTGAGCATTAAATTAATACCTTCTTAAAAGTATGAGTATAAGGTTGGTTGAAATCTCGTCGATGGTTGGGATTGTGTATGTTAAATAAATTTAGAATCTTCATCTACAAGAATTGAATATATTTGATCTGTTTCATGTGCGCGTAAAATTGATTCTCGTAGAGAAGGATTTTTGAACAACCTTGATATACGAGCCAACGCTTTTAAATGTTGGCCTGTGGAGTTATCGGGGGCTAGGATTAAATATATAAAATTGACTGGTTTTTGATCCAATGATTCAAACTCAACGCCATTTTGAGAACGAGCAAATACAGTGATGATTTTTTCTATCTCGCTTATTTTTGCATGTGGTATGGCAACATTTTCTCCAATTCCTGTGCTGCCCAATTTTTCACGCTTTATTAAGGCCTCTAGTAAACTTTCTTTATTAGAGATTTCCCCTTTCTCTTTCAAAAAGTTAGAGAGTTCATCAAGAACACCTTTTTTGTCGTAACAGTTTAGTTCTGTAATAATATGTTCTTTTGTAAGAATATCAGCGATTTTCATTGTTTTAGCGAGATAATGTAAATTTTTCTTACTTGTAGGAATTTAAGTTTAGTTTTTGTTCGAAATGATTCTTCAAGTTTTATTGGTTAGCAAACTTTGGTTCCGGGTTTTATGCTTCCTTGATTCTGGCTTGGTTGATATGAGTGATGACCTAAAATATTCTTTTCCTTTTACTAGCAGATGGGATGTTTAGTTCCTTGCGGTACTTCGTAATGGTCCGTCTGGCAATTTTAACATTTTTATGCGTCAGCGTTGTAACCATTTCGTCGTCTGTTAATGGTTTTTTTTCATCTTCAGTCGCGATGATCTCTTTGATTATATTTTTCACGCGTATCGATGACATGTTATTACCCATGTATGACTTGATACCGCTATGAAAAAAGAATTTTAATTCAAATACTCCCTGCGGTGTATCTATGTATTTATTGGTAGTTATTCTACTTACAGTAGATTCATGCATCTCAATATCCTTAGCTACATCTTTCAAAACCATTGGCTTGAGGTATGAAAGTCCGAGGTCGAGGAATTCTTTTTGTAGCTTTATAATACTTTTTCCTACTTTGTGAATGGTTTGACGTCGCTGGTCAATGCTTTTTAAAAACCATAAAGCGGACTTGTGTTTTTCTTCTAAATAGTCTTTGGTTTTTCCTTTCTCACTATTTTTTAGTAGACTTTGGTAGTACGGACTTATGCGTAATCGAGGTATTCCGTCATCATTAAGAGTTAGGTCATAACCATTTTCTGTTTTAATCACAAATATATCCGGGACAACGTAATCAATGCGTTCGGAATTAAATGTTTGGCCAGGCTTAGGGTTATATCCTTTGATTTTCTTTATCGCATCCAAAATTAGTTCAATGCGAACGTTGAGTTCTGATGCTACTTTTGCCAAATATCTTTCCTCAAGCCGGTCTAAATAATTTTCAATTAGTTTTAGAACTAATGGGGTGCAATTTCCGTCTGCTTGAGCTTGAATCTTTAAGCACTCTTGTAGTGATCGCGCGCCAACTCCTAGTGGTTCAAACTCCTGGATTATTTTAAGTGTAGTTAAAACTTCTGATTCCTCTGTGTGACTTATTACCCCGATATCATTGATGTTTGCATTGAGATAACCATCGGCGTTGATATTCCCTATGATACAACTACCAATAAAACTCATCCGGTCATTATCAACTGAAAGGTTCAACTGCCAAAGTAGGTGTTCTTGGAGGGATGGTTTTTTTTGGTGCGTTGTTTCGATTGTTGGTCGTTCGGTGTAATTTTCGGCTGAACTTCCCCTGTCTATATTATCCTGAAAATATGTATCCCAATCCATATCTGGATTTTCTAATGTATGTTCTTCACCGTTGTTTTTTTCATCGATTACTTCAAAGTTTTCTTTTGGTTCAGTAATTTCTGTTTCCTCGTCAGTTTCATCTTGTAGTTCGTCTTCTTCTATTATTTCTTCCAGGACAGGGTTTTCTGTTATTTCTTGACGTACTTGTTGTGCAAGCTCTAGGCGAGCCAACGGTAAAAGCTTAATGGCCTGCTGAAGCATGGGGGTCATGACGAGCTTCTGGCTCATTTTCAGGTTCGTGCTAAGCTTTAATTCCATTGCCATGATGGTATTTTTATCTTGTTTTTTTAAAGAGTAAATTGATCGCCGAGGTAAATTTGCCTTGCTTTTTTATTACCTAATATTTCATTAGGTAATCCATCCGCGATGATATTTCCTGTATT
>Ga0208411_1001538_pt1 | contig 15412 bp, 14 predicted proteins | sample ETN01SmetaG_4_FD_185793 | JGI IMG/M metagenome (GOLD analysis project Ga0208411, IMG submission 185793) | Marine microbial and viral communities from oxygen minimum zone, Eastern Pacific Ocean - ETNP2014F12-01SV261 (SPAdes) (version 2) | ecosystem: Environmental > Aquatic > Marine > Oceanic ... | reverse complement strand
GAGGACGTGGGCATGGACACCTATCATCACACATTTTTTGAGATGCTCGGCAATTGGTCCTTTGGAGATTATTTTAAGAAAGAATCAATACAGTGGGCTTGGGAGTTACTGACTGAGGTTTGGGGTTTTCCGGAAGAACGACTCTATGCGACTGTATACAGCCCGGCAGAAGGTGAACCCGGAGAATTTGATCAAGAAGCATACGATTATTGGGAGGAGATTTTTACTGCTGCGGGGCTTGATTCTTCCAAGCACATCATCAACGGAGGTAAAAAGGATAATTTCTGGATGATGGGAGACACCGGGCCATGCGGTCCCTGCAGTGAATTACACATCGACCTAACTCCTGAGGGAAATACCGGAGGCTCCCTAGTTAACTCTAATGACGGCCAGTGCATAGAAATCTGGAACCTTGTTTTCATACAATATAACGCCAACGAAGGAGGAGATTTCACCCCACTCACCTCCAAGCATGTCGATACTGGCATGGGCTTCGAACGTGTAGCCGCCATCATCCAATCAACAAACAACTTCACCGATTTCAGTCGTCCGGTTTCCAATTATGACACCGATGTATTCCTTCCCATCTTTGCCGAACTGGAAAAATTAAGCGGAAAAACCTATACCTCATCTCTCCCCGGCATAGATCAATGCGAGCAGGAGAAAATAGATATTGCCTTCCGGGTTATTGGCGACCACATACGCACTCTAAGCTTCTCAATTGCTGATGGAATCCTCCCTGGGAATACAGGTCGAAATTATGTTTTACGCCGGATATTACGTCGCGCTGTGCGCTACGGCCGCACTTTAGGCTTCCATGAACCCTTTTTCTATAAGCTGGTCGACGTGCTGGCAAACAATATGAAGGACGTGTTCCCTGAGCTGATTCAGCGCCGGAGTCAAATCCAACAAACTATCCGAACCGAAGAAGAATCTTTTAACTCAACGCTAGATCGTGGAATCGAATTATTTCGCGAGGAAATTAAGGACCTAGGAGATTCAAAGGAACTCTCAGGAGAATTTACCTTCAAACTTTACGACACCTACGGTTTCCCTCTCGACCTCACCGAACTGATGGCTCGCGAGTCAGGTTTACGCGTTGACGCCTCCGGCTTCGAGTCATTGATGGAAAAACAACGCGAGCGAGCCCGGGCAGCTCAAAAAAAAGAGGTTATCAATGTCTCCAGTCTTTCACCCGGCACCAAAACACAGTTCCTCGGTTTCGATCAACTTACCCTAAACGCCACTATTCTTGAGGTAATAGAGGAAAAAGAACGTTCCGGCATCTTGCTGGATCGCACACCCTTTTATGCTGAAATGGGTGGACAGGTTGGCGACACTGGCGCGCTGGCCATTGGCGATTTTGAATGGCAGATCACCAATACCCAGAAGGCAGGCAACGCTTTTATACATTTCGTCAAAGGAGGACATAATGTGCCTGAGCGGGGAGCTGAAGCTAAGCTGGCGGTAGACCTTCATAGGCGTGCGGCTATCGAGCGACACCACACTGCAACACACTTGCTCCACTGGGCGCTCCATGAAATTACCAGCCCGGACGCATCACAAAAAGGCTCCTATGTGGGCCCGGAGAAATTGACGTTTGATTTCAACAGCCAGGCCTTGTCTGCCGATCAAATAGCCGACATCGAGCGATTGGTAAACGAACGCATTGTTGAAAATGCCACCGTTTCATGGATTGAGTTGGCCCACGCAGAGATTGCGAAGCGTGATGATATCTTGCAATTTTTTGGTGAAAAATACGGTGACCAAGTGCGCGTTGTGCAAATAGGCGGCGAAGCAACGTTGCTTAATGGTTACTCCATGGAGCTTTGCGGCGGCACGCATACTCGAACAACCGGTGAAATCGGTTTATTCCGTATCACGGGCGAATCGGCCATCGCCGCTGGCGTACGACGCATCGAAGCGAATGCCGGCCTCATAGCCGCCGAGCAAGCGCGAGTCGACGCCGAGCGCATCACCACCTTGGCAGAGCACCTTAACTCTCCTGTCAAAGACCTCGAGAAGAAAATCGAACAAGCCCTTGATCAATCTAGAAAACTTGAAAAACAACTGAAGAGTCTCCAGCAAACTCAAGCTAAGAACGTCGCTCAGGAACTTATCGCAAAGTCTGAAAACGCTGAAGGAGTCTCCTTTATCACGGCGAACCTTGGCGAAACCGACGGTAGTTTTGCCCAAGCTGTAACCGATGCCCTCAGGACCCAATTTGATGGCGTGGTGGTGGTGGGTTCCACTGAAAATGGCCGAGTGACCCTGGTGGCAAGTGTCCCTGAGGTGCTAACCCACAAGGCACAAGCTGGACAAATCATCCAGGCTATCGCCCCGATCGTAGGAGGGAAGGGCGGCGGAAAACCTACTCAAGCGCGAGGAGGTGGCAAGGACGCCAATAAGCTCGATGACGCCTTGGCTGAAGTACCCAAGATATTGACAAGCTGATCATGGCAACCAAAAAGAAGACCGCAAAGAAAAAGAGGCCAACCAAAGCCAAGTCACCCTTTGACTCGATTGAATCCGTCATCTCTGACATTCGGCGCGGGAAAATCGTAATCGTGGTGGATGACGAGGATCGCGAAAATGAAGGCGACCTTATTCTGGCGGCTGAACATGCCACACCCAGCAAGATTAACTTCTTGGCCAAGCACGGGCGTGGACTAATCTGCGTTCCGACCACCGAGGATCTGCTTAGCCAACTGGGCATTGAGCCCATGGTGCCCCGCAACCAGGAATCATTTCAAACAGACTTTCAGGTGAGTGTGGATGCTGCTAAGGCTATTACTACGGGCATCAGCGCCAAAGATCGCGCCCAAACCATCAAGACATTGGCAGACCCAACTGCCTTGCCCGAGGACCTCGTGCAACCGGGACACGTATTCCCCCTGCGTGCCCGACCCGGTGGAGTGCTTCAAAGAGCAGGTCATACTGAAGCTGCCGTTGATCTGGCTCGGTTGGCAGAATGTAGGCCGATTGGCGTGATTTGCGAAATCATGGACGATAGTGGCAATATGGCGAGACTTCCGCAGCTCAAGCGATTCGCCAAAAAACACAAACTCAAGATTTGCTCAATCGAAGAACTCATCAAGTATCGACGTAACTGTGAAAAATTGATCAGAAAAGTGGAGACGGTTAAACTCCCTACTGCACATGGCGACTTCAAGCTCCACCTATACCGGAGCACTATTGACGACCAACATCACATCGCGCTTGTTTATGGTGACGTTGAAAAAGAGGACAGCGTATTAGTGCGTGTACATAGCGAATGCCTTACCGGAGATGTTTTCGGCAGCCTGCGTTGCGACTGCGGCCCCCAACTGAAGGACGCGATGCAACAGGTCGCCGATGCTCGAGCCGGGGTCATTGTCTATATGCGGCAAGAAGGGCGAGGGATTGGGTTAGAACCAAAAATTCATGCGTACAAACTACAGGAGGAAGGGCTCGATACCGTTGAAGCCAATAAAAAACTCGGCTTCGCTATGGACCTGCGTGAATACGGTTTAGGTGCGCAGATTCTAGCCGACCTAGGAATAAAACGAATTCGACTTCTGACAAACAACCCAAGAAAAGTAGTTGGCTTGGATGGGTACAGTTTGGAAATAATAGAACAACTTCCAATCAAGGTTTTGGCCAACAAACACAACAAACGTTATTTAAACACCAAACGTAAAAAAATGGGCCACAAAATATAGATATGCTGCAAAAGACCATCCGCAAAACTTCACGAGTTCAGTCTGCACGCATTACGATCGTGGCCTCAGCTTATAATTCTGAATATGTTGATGGTATGATTGATGCCGCGGTAAATGTTCTTGCTGAAGGCGGGGTGGAAAACGTGGAACTAATCCGAGTTCCGGGGGCATTTGAAATACCGGTGATCGCAGCAAAAACCGCACGCCGAAAACGCAAGCGCCCCCAAGTGGTTTTGAATCTGGGCGTGATTTTTCGGGGAAAAACCGCACACGCCGACTACATTGGCAACTCAATTACACAATCTCTTGCCAGCATAGCCACTGAAACTGAGGTACCTATGATACATGAGGTGTTACTTCTAGAGAACAAAAGCCAAGCCAAATCCAGATGTTTATCTAGAGAAACGAACCGCGGAGCTGAAGCAGCTCATACGGCACTGGCAATGGCCGAATTATTTCGCCAAATCTCCTAGTTTTCCGCCAAAAACTTTGTGAATCTTTTCACAAATTACTTGCCGTCGTTCATTGCAGAATGCTAGGTTGAGCCCTAGGGAGAAAGGGCGGCATCTTCTTGGGTTGCACCCTAAACTATCCGACTCACACTATATTTTGCACCTTGATGGCATCCCGACAACACAGTGACTGGCTGTATCGATTGGCAATAATTGCAGTCATATGCACTTTTGCTCTTATTGGAATGGGAGGATTGGTTACCAGTCGAGAAGCTGGGTACGCGGTGCCTGACTGGCCGACCAGCTTTGGTTACAATATGTTTTTACTACCCTTTAGCCAGTGGCTCGGCAAATTTGGTGTTTTTGAGGAACACTCTCACCGCCTCATGGCATCATTGGTCGGATTGATCACTGCGGTGATCGCAGGCTGGATATGGGTTCGTGAATCAACCGGAATCCCCAGACGCGTCGCCCTTGGGGTAATCGCTGTAACTTTGCTACTAATGGGAGTCCGCACGCAACCCATGTTTATTGCCATGGCCTGTCTGGCTTTGGGTGCAGTTGGTTTGGCCGTCGTGAAAATTGCATGCAACCCAAAAGCTCTTCGCTGGTGGGCAAGCCTGGTCTATTCCTTGGTAATAATCCAGGGCGTCCTTGGAGGGCTACGGGTTACTCAACATAAAGACCAGATTGGTGTCCTTCACGGTGTTCTGGCTCAAGTTTTTCTAATCACCCTAGGGCTTCTTGCGCTCTTCAATTCACGCTGGTGGAAAGAATCGCGTGCCGCCAAAAACATCAATGACCTTGTGCCTAGAGTAGTTCGATCACATTTTTTTTACGCAACTGTGCTAATATTTCTGCAACTCATTATTGGAGCCACTATGCGTCATCAACATGCTGGTCTCCCGGTTTGGGATTTCCCAAAGGCACACGGGCAATGGTGGCCGTCGACTGACGCAACTTCGCTGAGCTCTTACAATTCAGAACGGAGCCTCCTGCAGAAAAGACTGCATGCCGACGGGAAGATACTTGATGCAAACGGCAATCCCTCAGTGTTCCTCAGCACTGGAAAATCCATCCAAGCCAACCACGTAACTTTGCACATGGCTCATCGTGTGATGGCTGTCCTGGTTCTTGGATTGATAGTGGGGACAGCAATTCTGACACGAAAAAAACTTGGGGCGGGGCATGCACTGAGTAAAATCGCCCTCTTATGGCTTGGGCTCACCCTGATTCAAGCATTATTGGGAGTCTTGACTGTCCTTAAATATAAACCGGCTGATATAGCCACCTTACACGTTTTAGCAGGGGCAGGACTACTTCTCATAGGTGCTTTGGGGGCAACCATTTCCCGCACCCGAGAACTGCCTGCCATCGTGGATGAACCAGCCAGTGAGGTCACCGGCGACCAAGCCGCCTCCCGGTTGAAAGGGGTACGTTTATGAGCCAAGAAGAATCCGTACATGATACTGCCCCGTCGCTGCTGTATAGGCAGATGCTGATGTGGTCTGAACTGGTGAAATTGCGCCTTAACGTAATGGTGCTGATTTCCACTGCCATGGGTTTTTACCTGGCCTCAGCTAGCGGTGTAGTTTGGCCGGCATTACTGCATGCATTACTGGGCACCGGGCTTGTGGCTGGAGGGGCTGCCGCCCTCAACCACTATCTGGAAAAGGATTTCGATGCCCGAATGGAACGTACCGCTAGCCGGCCGATTCCAGCCGGAAAAGTCGCCCCTGAAACTGTGCTTCTGGCCGGCGGCACTTTGGCTGCCATTGGCTTGATGTACCTCGCTCTGCAGGTAAACCTGATTACCTCAGTTATTGGTGCCGTTACGCTGGTTGCATACGTTGCGGTTTACACACCCTTAAAGCGAGTTACTTCATTGAACACGCTGCTGGGGTCAATTCCCGGCGCACTGCCCCCTTTGATGGGCTGGACAGCTGCAGGCGGGCAAAACGCAGTGATCACTCCTGAAGCGTGGTCTCTGGTAGCTATTCTGTTTTTCTGGCAGTTGCCTCATTTTCTATCCCTTCTCTGGATTTACCGCGAGGAATACGAGAAAGCCGGGTTCGAGATGATCTCCAAAGGCGATAAGACAGGAAGGAATACCGGAAAATCCGCGTTGCTATATTGTCTGGCTTTGCTTCCAGCCTCGCTCTCGCCCTGCTTCTTGGGGATATCCGGCACGATTTATGGCGCAGGCGCAGTTCTGCTTTCGATTCTTTTTCTTGCCTCAAGCTGGTCATTTTTTGCTAAAATGACATTGGATTCTGCCCGTCGTCTGTTCTATAGTTCGCTCCTTTATTTACCCCTCCTTTTGGGGTTGATGATTATAGATCGATTTTTCGGTTAGTTGATTAACGAGAAACATGGAAACCACAACCCAAACCAACTTGTCGCAAACGGGTAACCAAGCTGGTCTTTTTTTGCTAAAATGACACTGGATTATGCCCGCCGTCTGCACTACGGTTCGCCCCTTTATTTAACCCGCCAGATGGGGTTGATGATTATAGACTGATTTTACGGTTAGTTGATTTACGAGAAATATGGAAACCACAACTCAACCTGATGTGTTACACGAAGATAGCCATGATGCACATGAGGATCACGGTCACGGCAATCAGCATTTCCTGACCAAGTATGTCTTCTCTTCTGACCATAAAGTGATTGGAATTCAATACGGAGTTACCTCCCTGTTGTTTTTGCTGATTGGGTTTCTTCTCATCATGTGTATGCGCTGGCAAATGGCAAAACCCGGCGAACCAATCCCGATTGCAGGGGCAATACTTGAACATGTTTACGCTAACAATAACTCCGGAGAGCCCGTTTTTAAGGATGGGGTCATGTCAGCCGATGGCTACAATCAGTTTGGAGTCATGCACGGCACTATCATGGTCTTTTTGGCGGTTGTGCCATTGGGTTTTGCCGCATTCGGCAACTACGTTGTCCCGCTTCAAATCGGGGCTCCCGACATGTGCTTTCCACGCGTCAATATGGCGAGCTATTGGTGTTTCTTTGCTGGCGGCGTGGTCATGTTTGTAAGTTTTTTTATCCCTGGGGGTGCCGCTGCGGCCGGGTGGACGGCCTATTCGCCGCTGGCAACCCTAATACCAACTGATGGGCAATCTTACTGGTTGGTGGGAATGGTACTATTAATTACCTCGTCTCTCCTGGGAGCGGTGAATTTCATTGCAACTATCATCCAAATGCGCGCACCGGGCATGACCTGGTTCCGGATGCCGTTTTTTGTCTGGGCTCAATTTGTAACAGCTTTTCTCCTGCTCTTGGCTTTTCCTCCTCTTGAAGCCGCGGGACTAATGCAGCTAATGGATCGGGTTTGCGACACCAGTTTCTTTCTGCCTTCAGGAGTTTTTGGTACTGGCTCAACGACCATGGCGGTGAGCGGAGGCGGAAACCCGTTGCTATGGCAGCATCTTTTTTGGTTTTTGGGTCATCCGGAGGTTTATGTCCTTATCCTGCCGGCCATCGGAATGGTGGGTGAGATTCTCTCCAACAGTGCGCGCAGGCCACTATGGGGCTATAAGTTGATGATCGGCGCCGTGCTTGTTCTTGGTTTTGTTTCTTTCATTGTCTGGGCTCATCATATGTACCTCACGGGCATGAGCGGCAAGGTTGCCACCTTTTTCCAGACGACAACCATGATCATTTCCGTGCCGTCGGTCATTCTTTTGACCTGCCTTTTTATCACCTTATGGAAGGGATCCATCAGATTCACTGCAGCATCCATGTTTGCCTTGGCTTTCCTTCCGATGTTTGGGATTGGCGGGCTGACAGGCCTGCCTTTAGGGCTAAGCTTTACTGATCTTCACCTTCACGATTCCTACTACGTGATTGGCCATTTCCACTATGTAGTAGCCCCAGGTTCGATGTTTGCACTGTTTGCGGGTATCTATTTCTGGTTCCCGAAAATGACCGGGCGCAAGATGAATGAGTACTGGGGCAAGGTGCACTTCTGGGGTTCGCTCGTATTCATGAACATCATCTTTATGCCTATGTTCTTGCAGGGCTTTGCCGGAATGAGTCGGCGCATGAGTGATGGGGGAGCCAGTTATTCATTGCTACAAAACCCGGATGTCACATCCGGGGCTCTCTCCGAGCTCATAATGAAGCTAAATGACTACATTTCCATGGGTGCTTTCGGGATGGCTCTTGTCCAGATTCCCTTCCTTGTAAACTTCTTCTATAGCATTCGAAATGGAGAGAAGGTGACCAGCGACAACCCGCACGGCGCGACCACTCTGGATTGGCAGACACCCACTCCGCCCCCACACGGGAACTTTCTCGAGGAGCCCAAGGTTTATGGTGATCCCTACGAGTACAGTGTCCCTGGTGCGGAAAAGGACTTCATCGCCCAAACCGAACCTAACCGGCCTGAAACCGCGTAACTACACACGATGGAACTCCCATACAATTCAAAACCCCGACCTGATACTGGACTGTATAATGGCAAGGTTGGTATATGGCTCTTTTTAGCCTCTGAAGTCATGCTCTTTGGTGGCCTGTTTTCAGCTTACCTCCTGCTGAGGGTGGGGGCAGAAGATGGGAACTGGAGCATGGGCCTGATGACCAAATGGGTGGGTGCATTCAATACACTGATACTGATTGCCTCATCAGCCACAGTCGTCCTGGCGTGGGTTTCCCTAAAACTCAAGGATTGGGATAAATTCCGATTCTGGAAATGGTGCACGGTGGCATTTGCCGCAACATTTCTCATTGTGAAATGGGGTTATGAATGGCCCGCTAAATTCACCCACTACGATATTACCTTTACCAGTAACCTTCAGGCCGAAAGGGTATTTGCCGATGTGTTTGACAAGGACTCCTACGATGCCTGCAAAGAGAATCACAGGAAAATTTGGAACGAACGTTACGATGCAGACGGTGAAAACGAGAACATTTCTGAAAATAAAAAGGCCTGGGGAAAAATTGATATCAAAGATAAACCCCTGGATGGGCATATTGTTGGCTATTACACTGAGACTGAAGAAGGCGAACGCCAGCGCCATGAAGTAGGGGCTGCCTTTGATATTTCCTTTTGGAGTCATGCTTTTACCTGGCGCTATGATGCCAGAAACGCCGTTCTGGGCATCACTGATACTTTTTCTGAGAAAGGTATTGTGGCCATCGAGATAGCACCCACGCCTGACGTATGGGATGTCCATTCTGAAAAGGAAGCCTCTGTTGCAGGTCGCCGCTATGCTGAAGCCGATAACAACACAGCACATGATGGACACACGGGGCACGATCATCATAAATCCATAACCATCGAGACTTCCCAAATCAGTCGACTTTCAAGCTATGAGCCGGCTCACAGCACATTTTTTGCCGTCTACTATACCCTTACTGGATTGCACGCACTTCACGTATTTGGCGGCATCCTGGTGATGCTTTACCATCTACTGCCCATCAGCCGAAGGATGTATGAGGCAGACCCGGAACGGTTTACCAACCGCATTGAGATTACGGGGCTCTTTTGGCACTTTGTTGATTTAGTTTGGATATTCCTGTTCCCAATCCTTTACCTATTATAATCAAAACCTATGTCCGAAAAACACAACGCAGAGTGGTACGAGAAGAAATTTAAACCCATGATTTATCTGGTGGCCGGCATTCTTCTTGCCGGAACGGCGATCACCTATGTAGCAGACATCCTGGGAATCGCAGAGAAATGGGGGTTTCGTAACGCCATCATCTTTGCCCTGGGCGTTGCAGCCGTAAAAGCCAGTACGGTGATCTATATCTTCATGCACTTAAAGTGGGATATAAACCTTAAGACGATCAGCCTCACGATGGCTTGTGCGGTCATCTTCCTGATTGGCATGATGTGGCTGACGGTAGGAATGGAATTAAAGGATGAGGATGGAGTTGCCGGCAAGCCAGGTGGAACGGAGACAACCTGGAAACACGGTGAACCCTCTAAAGTCAATGCCCTCAGGAGAGACGACTCCTAAGGTCATGTCACTCAAGGCATTTCATTTGGTGTTTGTTATCGCCTCGATCCTCATGGGCATCTTCGTGGGTGCTTGGGGCATCCGGGAATATCAGGTTTCCGGAGATATTGCTGCACTGGTACTTGGGGTAGTATTTATAGCCCTGGGAGTGTTCCTTATCGTGTACGGCCGAAAAATGCTAAAGAAGACTGAACACATCGGCTATCTCTGCCTATTGACTCTCCTATCATTCGAGCAAAACACCGCGGCGTGTGCCGCCTGTTATGGAGAAAGCGACTCTGCATTAGCCAAAGGAATGAATGCGGGCATATTAACTCTATTGATTATCGTTGGCGGACTCCTTATGGGTATCGTGGCGTTCTTTGTTTTTATTTACTATCGGAGCAAAAAAGCTGCAGCAACACAGAAGCTTCTACAGGAACCGCAACTGCTCGGACTCAAGAAAATCAACTTAGAACAACCCAAATCGTATTCTTCAAATACCTCTTATTTAATTCAAACATGAAAAAAAATGTATATGGCTTGTTTTTTGGGGCGATAGTTGGAATCGCAGTCTCCGTCTGGCTGGTTGAAAAAGCCAAGGATCCTAAAGGCAATTTTACCAAGTTTGACAATCAGGTGCTCACGACCATGCACGACTGGTTTTTGTCGCCTGAGGCGGTTACTGACCACGGTCAAAATGTTGACCGCATGATCTGGATGCTTCATGTATTAATGGGAATCCTGTTTGTAGGCTGGGGTGCTTATTACATCATCTGCCTGATGAAATTCAGGCAAAGCGTGCATCCCAAGGCGGACTATGCCGGTGTCACCGATAAAACCTGGAGCACATTAGCTGAGTACGGAGTAATTGTGATTGAAGTCATCCTGCTGGTTTCCTTCTCGATCCCTTTATGGGTTAGCTGGCAGGATGGGATGAAAGTAGCAAAGATAAAGGAGGATGGCATAGAGATCCATGTATTAGCCAAGCAATTTGACTGGAATGCACGATATGCCGGATCCGACCGTGAGTTCGCTCCCCAGTTCATTGAAAAGGCCAATAAAGCGACCAACCCCTTCGGCCTGGACCCTGAGGATTCCACCATTGATGATGTCATTGTCCTGGGCGCGAACAGCAAGGAAAAGGCCATCGTTGTGCCTTGGGGAGAGTCGGTAGTTATTAAGGTAACCTCAATGGATGTCATTCATTCCTTCAAGGTCCTGCCGTTGCGTGCCCTAACTGACGCCATCCCCGGCCTGCAGTTGCCTGTTTACTTCAGGATCAACGAAGACCTTCTCCCTAAAGACGAAAAGGGTAACCCTAAGGAGGCTGTTTATCTCATAACCTGTGCCCAGCTCTGCGGCGAAGGCCACGGCTACATGTCCGGATATCTCAAAGTGGTGTCACCAGAAAAGTATAAGGATTGGATCGCCGAACAAAGCGCTTCAGCTCTGGCCAAGCGGTCCAAAGCAAGGTTGGCAGCGAAATAGATTCCCTGTATATACGGCCCGACAACATAAGATGGCCGCCAATCGCGATATACTCAGCTTTGTTAAGTGGTCCCTACTGGGACTTTTATTGCCGGTTGTTTTCTTCTTTCTCTATTTTAAGTATACCAGCGGACTTGTTTCTAGGGGCAATAAAGCGCCACTCCCCGTTTCGAAGGATAATTTACCCGTTATCAGTCAAGTCACCCCTTTCACACTAACCAACCAGCATAACAATCCCATCGGTTTGACCAATTACCTTGGATCACCTTGGTTGGCTGACATTATTTTCACCCGATGCCCAACAATCTGCCCCAAACTCACTCAAACTCTCAGCAAGCTGCAGTCTGACCTTGGGGCGGAGGTTCGGTTCATGACCTTAACCACCGACCCCTCCCACGACACTCCGCAAAAGCTTCTCCAATTTTCAGTATTACACGGCCGCAGCGATACAAACTGGAATTTCCTCACCGGACCAAAAGAAACGTTGATGAAACTAGCGGTGGACGATCTGAAACTGGTTTCCCTTCCCAAGGCCAAGGAGAAACAGACCAACCCGAATGATCTATTCATCCACAGCGGTAATCTTATTCTGGTTGATGGAGAAGGCCAGGTTCGCGCCTCATTCGAGCACGACTCAACGAATCTTACAGAACGAATACGTTTCTCCTTGAAACAACTCTCGAAGGAAAAATGACTGTAGATCAAATGCCCGCTCTGAATGCCGTCCTAAACGGCTTGGCAACAATTTTTCTTGTTTTAGGTTATGTCTATATCCGGAAGGAAAATAAGGGTGCCCACAAGAAATGCATGATCGCGGCCTTCGCCACTTCTGCCATCTTTCTGGCCTGCTATTTATGGTACCACTATAATTCAGCTCTCCATACCGTACTCAGACACCCGGTTCCGGCAGTTAACTACCTCTATTATTTCATCCTCATTACCCACATCATTTTGGCCATCGTGATTGTTCCCATGATTTTCATGACCCTGAACCATGCCTTTAGGGAGCGCTTCGATAAGCACCAGAGAATTGCCAAATGGACCTGGCCCTCCTGGATGTATGTATCAGTTACCGGCGTTGTGGTTTACCTTTTCCTGTATGTCATTTTCCCTGACCACACCGAAAAGAAACTCAAGATCAGCCCCCAGCAGACTCCCTCCTCAGAACAAAGTCCGCCCGGAGAGTGAGCCCCCTGGTCATTCATCCTGGTCTTAACGAGCAAACCCTTAATCAGGAACGAATCCTTTGCCTCAAACAAGGAAGGGTAACTCCAAAATTTCACTACGAAACCCAGAGACAATCTGAGCTATGGCTCAAGGTTCATGAGCAGTTCGCACCGCCTGCAGACGTTTCAGCCCTGTATGAGTCGGCAGGTCAATATTTATCCCAACTCATTAAACCAGATTATTTAACGCTGGTTGCCCTTGGATGCGGGGGAGGGGAAAAGGATATCTCCATTCTCAGGAAACTCCCCGCCCAGTTTATTTTTATTCCCACAGATGTCAGCGTCCCGCTGGTTCAGGCAGTCGCCCAACGTGCAAAAGAAGACGGGATCTGCGTGGGAGCCTCTTTGGCCTTCGACTTATTCAGCGCAGAAAATATTCGCAATTTCATTAGACCGCATCTTTCCCAGCATAATATCTTCACCTCATTTGGCCTTGTTCCAAACTTCCCCCCCCAGAAAATCTTTCCCAGGCTCCATTCATTGCTAAAGCCTGACGATTACCTTTTATTGAGCGCAAACCTGGCCCCCGAAGGAATTGATAAAGTGCTGTGGCAATACGACAACCAGCCCACCAAGGACTGGCTCACTCAATTCCTCCAACGCTTCGGAGAACCAAAAGGCCAGATCATCATAACAACCGAACGCTCACAGCAACTGGACTTCATTTCGGCCCGGTTCATTTTTTCAGACACATCAACCCTCAGGGCAGGCGGAAATGAATTTGTTTTCGAACCGGATGACCAAATCGATCTCTTCACCTCATACCGTTACACTGAAGATTCCCTAGAAACAACTCTGTCTGAACACAGCATTGATGTCGTCAAGGAGTTCATTTCTCAAAACGGCGAGGAGGGTGTTTTCATCTGCCGCGCTCAGTAGGCCTTAAGCGTATCCAATACAGCCTTCACTTTTGAAACTTCATGCGTGCGAAATAGAGATGTCTTCCCCAGTGAAGCCAGAATTGCAAAGAACGCCTCGGCACTGCGCACTTCTTCACCAAAAAAATCAAATGCATGGGGCAGGGCATGACAAACGGGCCAACCCAGTTTGCGAAGCCTGAAGGTGTTTAAGAATACCTCCATCTGTCTTTTAACACGTACTTCCCCATCATTAAGGTTGGCATAATAGAACCCGAGCCCCGGATCGACAAATATCCTCTCCACCCCTTCAGCCTCAGCTTTTTTTATCTCGCCCCTAAAATAATCCTCTAAAATCGGCAGGGGATCCTCCTCCAGTTTCAAGTCCCCCACCTGCCTCACATTCTCTCCCTGAACAAAACAAATGATGAGCGCGGCTTTTGCCCTAGCCACTTCCTCATAAATCGCTAAAGCCTCACCAGACCCCGTTAAATTAATAACCGCGGCCCCGGCCTCCAAAGTTTTCCGCGCGACCTCCAGCTCATAAGTCTCAACACTTACAGCAATCCCTGAGCCCGCCAGAGCCTCAACCACCGGCAGAACCCTTTCTAGCTGAGCTGCCGCGCCCAACACTTGTGCTTCAGGCAGCGTAGATTCAGCGCCAATATCAATGATTGATGCTCCTTTAGCATGAAGTGCTTTACCTCGCTCAATGGCACTCTCTGTATCTGGGCAAATACTTTCTCGGTACCATGAATCAATAGACAGATTGATGACCCCCATTAAATGCGGGGTTTTTCCAATATGAATCTTGCCCGGGCCCACGGTAAATTCAGTTACTTGAGAAGATAAATCTTCCCGGTTTTGATTGGCAATTTCGGCAAGTGTTTCCAGGTCAAGCACGGGCTTACTTAATCATGTATCCACAGCAAGGGCAAATCGTTGGCTTGAGTAATTATTTAAAATCCGTTATAACCACACTGGTTGGTGAAGGAGGTAATCATGAAAATAAATACGCAATTTTTCCTATGTACTGTCCTAGTCTGTGCAGCAGGATGCATAGGCAAGTATGGTGAGTATAACCCTTTTTCTGATAAAAACCATTTTGACACTGCCTTTGGATTTCCTCCTAAAGCTCTAGCTAAGTTCTTGTATCTAGAGGATTCACTAACGGTTGACCCAGCAGAGCTCACCCTGAAGCCGAAAAGCCAGTCAGAAGTAAATCAAAATTACTAGAAACTGGTACTCCCGGCTGGACTTGAACCAGCGACCAGCGGTTTAGAAAACCGCTGCTCTATCCAACTGAGCTACGCTTCTCAGCAAGCTGAGAAGATTATTGTTCTAAACACTGATTTTGACAACGCAAACCGCATACAGAAGCGAGTGACGTTGTGTTAAAACTGTGTAGAGAATTACCCTCCGGAGGATAGCACCACGGGGGGGCACCACCCCCCAACGAGGGCTGCTTGTATATACACCCCCTCTTTTTTTGCGGGGTAATTTAAAAAGGGATAGAGATTATTTGGTACGTGCGCGGTAATAGACCATTACTTTTCCTTTATCCGAAAGCATAGCAAAAGGTTCTCCTCCTATTACAGTTTGGGCGGGTGCGTTTGAAGGATCCCCAAATTCCCGACTGGCAATAGTCCAAGTTTGTTTATAATCCCACTCTGAAGCTTGTTTTGAAGAGCCTGTTCCGCTGGGGACCGCAGCCACGCCGAGGAAAATGGT
>Ga0208411_1001526_pt1 | contig 15505 bp, 13 predicted proteins | sample ETN01SmetaG_4_FD_185793 | JGI IMG/M metagenome (GOLD analysis project Ga0208411, IMG submission 185793) | Marine microbial and viral communities from oxygen minimum zone, Eastern Pacific Ocean - ETNP2014F12-01SV261 (SPAdes) (version 2) | ecosystem: Environmental > Aquatic > Marine > Oceanic ... | reverse complement strand
AACAGTGCAGGCAGGAGGATTGGTCAACCCGGTAACCACATATTGCCCGCCGCTCGGGCAGTTTGTGGAAACCCCATCGGCGAGATAAGAGGCAATCTCAGCAAACGTGACGGCCGTCTCTGGCTGTTTCCCTTTATCCAGCTGCCAAAGGCGCATCGCCTTGTCGATCTCCCGAAGATTTTTAACACATTTCTGAATGCTTTTGTCCTGTTTTTCAGAAACAGTATAGGGAATTAAAACCATAGCCCCGACCAAGAACACGGCCACAACCAGAATCCAATCGATCACCCCAAACGCGCGATACATACAGTTCCCCTGGGCTACCTTAACATTAACGGCGGCCTTCCTCTTCCTCTTCTTCCTCCTGCGAAAGAGTATGCCCTTTAACTGTGCAAGTGGGTTTTTCATTCACCGTGGTAAGTTCATATTCACCCCCTGAAGGACATCTAGGGATGCCATCCTTAAAATATTCCTCCAATTCCTCAAGCGAAACTTCAGCGTCATCTGCCTTGCGTTTTTCGAGGGACCATTGGGCTATTGCAAATTCAATTGTACGAAGATTGGCCTTACACCCATTGACCTGAGCGTTCTTTTTTGCTTTCACAAGGTTTGGTATCGCCACGGCGGCCAATAGCCCAATGATGGCTACCACAATCATAATTTCCACTAATGTGAAACCACGCTTTCTGGAAGTTGAAATATTCATATCCTCTTTAATTAACCACTATCATATACGTAATCAGGAATCAACTCGTTACATTATGTGCTTATTTCCACCACCCAAACATGCCGGGCAGGCCTCCACCCAATGATCAGGAGCTATTTCCTGAAACGGAGGCAGGTTCTCCAAATGTTCCTTATTATGGGTAATTCCACTCCGTGGGGCAAACCGACACCCATCGGGGGGATCAATCGGGGATGGAACATCCCCCTCAAGAATTACCCGGTCTGGTTCGTGCGTTGGATCGGCGACCGGGATCGCCGAAATCAATGCCTTCGTGTAGGGATGGATGGGATTGGAATAGATCTCTTCAGCAGGGGCCATTTCAACAATCCTACCCAGATACATCACTGCGATGCGGTCACTGATATGCTTTACCACTGCCAGATCATGCGAAATAAAGAGGTAACTTAAGCCCATTTCGCGCTGCAACTCCATTAATAGGTTCAGTACCTGACTTTGAATGGAAACGTCCAAGGCACTTACCGGCTCATCACATATCAATAGTTTCGGTTTTAAGGCCAACGCGCGTGCAATGCCGATGCGCTGTCGTTGACCGCCGGAAAATTCAAACGGATAGCGTTGAGCAGCCGGTTCATTCAAGCCGACCTTACGCAATAAGTCTGAGACCCACTGGCGGCGCTCTTCACGCGTACCCATCTTCTGCACCACAAACGGCTCTTCTACAATGGTGCCGATAGTGTGCCGGGGGTTGAGAGACTCATAGGGGTCCTGAAAGATCATTTGTATCTCTCGCCGGTAAGGCCTTAATTGACCGCGTGAAAGCGGGGCCAAATCAGTACCTTCAAAATGAATCTTTCCTTCGGTGGGATCATACAAACGCGCAATGGTTTTCCCGAGCGTACTTTTACCACAACCACTTTCACCAACTAGTCCGAGTGTCTCTCCTGGCTCAATGGTCAAACTTACCCCATCCACCGCCTTGCAAGCAGCCATGGCCTGACGAAACACCCCTCCTTTAACTGGGAAATGCATCCTCAGATTTTCAATCGCCAGTATGGGGCCAGTTCCATTCATTTAACGCAAATCGGACAGGCCTCCACCCAATGATCCGTTGAGATTTCCTTAAAAGGAGGGCGTTGGGTTAAGTAATTTTCTTCATGTTCCCTCTCACTACGGGGAGCAAAACGACATCCCGCCTTTAGGTCCTTCAAGGCCGGCACCATTCCATCAATTGTATTTAGCTTTGTCTTGGGTGTGCCATTGAGTCTGGGAATCGAGTTTAAAAGGCCCTGAGTATAGGCATGACGAGGGTTGGCAAAAATTTCTCTTGCTGAGGCACGCTCCACAATGCGGCCGGCATACATCACACACACTTCATTACAGGTTTCGGCAATAACCCCCAAATCGTGTGTAATCAGGATAATTGACGTCCCCAAATCGTGTTGCAGCGACTTCATTAGTTCCAGGATTTGCGCCTGAATGGTCACATCAAGAGCCGTGGTCGGCTCATCGGCAATCACGAGTTCCGGGCCACAGGCCAAGGCGATAGCAATAACCACCCTTTGGCGCATCCCCCCCGAAAGTTGGTGAGGATATTCAGTCGCACGAATTTCCGGCGAAGGAATCCCCACCTTATCCAGCATCTCGACTGCCTTACTCCAAGCTTCATCAGGGGTGTAATCATTGTGTTGGGTTAAGACCTCACAAATCTGCTTACCGATCCGGTGTACCGGATTAAGGGCCGTCATGGGCTCTTGAAAGATCATGCTAATCCGGTTGCCACGAATAGTGCGCATATCCTCTGCAGGCACAGTGCGAAGATTCATCCCATCAAAGAGCACTTCACCCCCCAGAATTTTACCCATGGGTTGCGGCAAGAGCCGCATAACCGACATTGCCGTAACACTTTTACCGCAGCCACTTTCCCCTACAATTCCCAAGGTGCGACCCTTGCGAACATCAAAACTCACCCCATCAACAGCAGTAACCTGCCCTTCATCGGTATCAAAGGCCGTGATCAGGTCACGGACTTGAAGCAATACTTCACCCTCAGGTTCGGCCACAGTCAGTTTTACTTCCGGTATTGATCGTAGACCTTGATCGTTTTTTTGAATTTCTTGCCGGATTTTTTGGCTGCCTGCGTCTGGGCCTTGGCATCGGTATCAATCCAGTGAAGGTGAAACTCCTCCATGTCACGGCTCTGCCTCACATTAAACCCTTCAGGCCATTTTACCCAACGCCAATACCCAACACGATACCATGGCTTGGCCCACGCGGGAATAAAGCCGGCGTGGTCATGCAATCTCTGAATGAGATCATGAGAGAGCTCGGTAATCTCCTCCAATCCCTCAGCCTCCCGGTACTGCTTAATGCGCTTATCGAGCTCGCGATCCGCTGTCAGAGTGGAGTTATTGGTGTCGGGCTTGGCAGTGATCCCTTCACGCAATGACCCATCAGCTTTATAGAGCTTATCTCCCTCCTCTGCATAAGCGTTGTAGGAATGATATGGCTCAAAAAAGCGCGGGTATAATTCCACAGAGTTATTGAGTCCCCCAAAGGATATTTCATGCTGTTTCTCACTGGTCTTCTTCCAGCCGGCGGTAAGTTCGAGCATTTCAATATTCAGCTCCACGCCCGCCTTCTTTGCCTCCTGCACTAAAACCGTCAGCAGTGAAGAAAAACGCTTGTAGCCCGTTGTTATAGTGAAGGAAAGTCGTTTGCCGGTCTCATTTTGGAGAATGCCATCTGCCCCCCGTTTGCTAAAACCAGCTTTGGCAAAGGCTACCCCCGCTTTCTCAACAGAAAACTCGCGAGCTTTTACCTTCGGATTACTCCGTCCGCCATATCCATCGGCAACTGTCTGCATGCGTTCAAAATCACCGTGAAATATTTCCTTATTCACCAAATCCCAATTCATTGAGTAGTGCAACCCTTGGCGTATGTCCTGATTATCCAGAAGGGGCTTGGAACAGTTGATCCGCAAAGCCCACGTTGGCCTGGGGATGTCGTTATAAAACTGAGCCTTATGAATGTAGCCCTTCTCAACCTCTGGAGCATCATTGGGCAGTTTATCATACCAATACTCAGGCAAGCTCAAGCCGTGCCAGTCGAGTTCCCCTTTCCTGAAAAGCTCAAACACCTTGGCTGGCTCACGAACAACCGTGACACGGATTTTCTCCGGGTTAAACCGATTCTTATAGAACTTTTTTTTATCCGCCCACCAGTTAACAACGCGCGTGAGGGTAATGGCCACCCCATCATTAATATTTTCCTTTCTTACCTCATACGGCCCGGCGGTGGGCTCGAACTCCCACTGGTAATCCTTCAGGTAATCCTCATCAAGCTCCTCATAATGATGTTCTGGAACCGGGCGTATAGCCGCCTTGGTGATAACATCGGGCTTTGCCTTATAATAGGTAATTGAGAGGGTTCGGGTATTGTAGAGCGTAATATTAAGAAACTTCTTGTCGTCATAATAATCATTATACCAGGGAGCTTTTATATGTTTGCTGCGCATGAAATAGAAATGGAAGAAGAAGTCTGTCACCTGAACCGGTTCGCCATCCGAATAGCGGGCATCGGGATCCAGCTCGAAATAGACAGTTTTCTTGTCCTCCCCCACTGCCCAACGCTTGGCAATTGCCGGAATATACCCGTCTGTTTCCGGATGCTCATGGACCAGCGCAAAGGCATTGTTATCAAGAATATGACGCCTGAATGAGCCACTGGCATCGGGGCCAACAAACCGCAACGTGCGGGGCCAATCGCCTGTGTACTGGTTCATCGTTCCGCCTTGCTTGGCGTCTGGGGAACTAAAAACGGGTTCACCGAGACCATCCTCCCATTTCAGGTTCTCCGGGATGTCTTCAGTCTTTTTGATGGAAAAAAACTTTGGTGAAGCCTTATAGAACTCCTTTACTTCTTCAACTGAAGCCAGCTCCACCGGCCCCACTGCTACAGATGCGATTACTTTCGGGTTTCCACTTTTCCCTGATTCGCCGGAAGTATTGTCCTTAGGCTTACCGCAACCCCAAAATATGGAAGCCATTGAAAGGGTCAGCATTAATACTCCAACCTGATTTGTTGTTTTCTTCATATCTATTCGTAAGTTGAAAATTTCTTGGGATCAAAGGCTTCTCGAACCGCCTCGCCAATGAACGTCACCATTGTCAGCACCAAAAATATCGACGTCAACGCCGAACCGATAATCCATGGTTTTTCCCTTATATACTCCTGCCCCAGACGCAATTGATGCCCCCAACTGGGGGTACCTTCAGGTAAACCGAAATTCAGAAAATCCAGGGCGGTGACCGAGGAAATCGCAGCGGCAACGGTAAAGGGAAGAAAAGTGACAAGAGTGGATACTGTATTGGGCAGCAAATGACAGAAGACGATCCGCAAGGGCCCCGCTCCCAATAATATTGCCGCGGAAACATAATCACGGGCCTTCTCCTTGTATGTGGAAGCTCGCATGTAATAGGTCATGCTCGTCCAGCTGAAAACAACCATGATGGCTAATAGCATTAGAACTCGCGTCATCATACCCACTTTGCTCGGCAAAACCGAAACCATGATCATAACCATGTAAAGAAAGGGAATGTTCGCCCAAATTTCCACCACCCGCAGCCCGAACAAATCCGTCAACCCACCAAAGTATCCCATTAAGCAACCCAGAGCCGAGCCGATGAAAAAAACCATGAAAGTGAAACCAAGCGCAAACAACATCACGATACGAAATCCATAAAAAAGTCGTGCGGCGATATCTCGCCCAGCATCGTCAGTACCCAAATAGTGTTTATGTTCGCGACTGGGAGCAGAGAGCTTCCCAACTCCTTCTGAAAAATTCGGCTTATAGGGATCGTGTGGAATAAGTGGCATAACCAACCAACCCTCTGCACTTCCCTCGTCCCATTTACGCTGTAAGCCACGATAGTTAACCGGATAACTATAGGGCTGCCCATCTTCATCCTTTTCCATTCCGAAGAATTTTCCAGTACGGGGAACTTTCGGAGTATAAATCCACTTTATGGGATAGGTGTCGACCAAGGCAGGGAAATACCAGCTTCCATTATACCGAACGACCAATGCCTGATCGTTGACGAGCAATTCACCAAAGAGTGAAATGAATAATGTCACACCCAATACAATAAACGACCAGTAGCCCCGCTTAATTGACTGGAATCGTTTGAGCTTTCGCTTGGTAAGAGGATTGAGTTGCCAAAGTGCCATAATCTCCTATTCGAATCTCACCCGTGGATCCACCAATGCCATTAGAAAATCTGAAATAATATTCCCAATCAACATCAATAGAGCCGATAGCATCAAGACCCCCATCACCACCGGAAAATCCCGATCAATGATGGCGTTAAAACCGAGCAACCCAAACCCATTAATATCAAAAATCTTTTCAATGAGAAATGAACCCGCAACAAAAAGCGTCACCTGATGCCCCAGATTGGTGGCAATAGGAATAAGGGAGTTTCGCAGTGCATGACGCCTAAGGGCATCCTTATAGGCAACCCCCTTGGAGAGAGCCGTCCTCATATAGTCAGCCGCTAAATTATCCATCAAATGGTTTTTCATTAGCATGGTAAGAAATGCAAAACCACCGACTAGATAAGCACATAGGGGAAGTGCTGAATGATGAAACACATCTTTCAATTTCCCGGAAAGTGACAATTCATCGAAATCGATACTGGTAAAGCCCGAGGCCGGGAACCACTCATTATTTACCGCACAAAAGAGGATCAATAAAAACCCAAGCACATAACCCGGCACGGCGTAACCCATAAAAATCAACACGGAGGTGCTGTTATCAAACCAGCTATTGTGTTTAACGGCTTTAAAGAATCCAAGGGGAATGCAAACAACATACAAGATAAGCACCGTCATCACCCCGAAAAATGTTGAGACCGGCAAGCGTTGCCTGATCACCTCCTCGACCGGCTTGCCATAACGAAAGGACCGTCCCAAATCACCCTGAATGAGCCCCGAATGCTCCTCCCTAAACACCTCCACACGCAAAGACCCTTCTACCGCATTTGGCTTAGGATCCATCTGCCGCCATGTCCAGTTGCCGGCAAACTCGCCAACGTTAGCCAATGTAACCTGACCCGAGGCATCCCGCTCCAAACGCATCCGTTTCTTCTTAGGTTCGCCTTCAATAAGACGAATACGCACGCTGGCCATTGTTTCCTCAGGAGCAAACTCCACCTCCCTGTGGGATTTTTCCCGAGGCTGTATTCCCAACCAGATCAAATACGAGGTCACGATCGGCTTATCCAAGCCATAGTACCTTTCAAGATCTTTTCTTTGTTCTTCATCCAACAAACCCGTATCGGTCTGCCCGCCTCCGCTTTCCTCACTAACCTGCTGCATCTGCATCATGGCCTGTTCGATGGGTCCCCCGGGAGCCATTCTCGTAACCAGGAATACCACGAACGAAATGCCCAACATCGTAGGAAAGATCAAAAGAAAACGCCTGATGAAATAGTCGCGCATGCTGTTGGAAAAGAGGGGTAAGTTGACTAAAGCAGGGATGTATTGCCAGTCAAAACGCAATCGACATCATATAAGCTTTTGCGCAATCCTAAGAGGCCTCATGCAAAAGCTCACCCTCGGCCATTCACCTGATCCTGATGACGCGTTCATGTTTTACCCTCTGGCTGAAAACCTAATCGACCAACAGGGCTATGAATTTGAGCACATACTGCAGGACATCCAGACCCTCAACGAACGGGCCACGCGCGGTGAGCTGGATATTACTGCCATCAGTATCCATGCCTACGCTTATGTAAGCGAACAATACGCCCTGCTTCCCAGCGGAGCGAGTATGGGTGATGGCTACGGACCGATGCTGGTGGCCAAACAGCAAATATCGAAGGAAGATATTCCTGGTAAAAAAATCGCTATCCCCGGTGAGATGACCAGCGCATTTCTGGCCTTACAATTATGGCTCGGGAAACCCAAAGAGAATTTGAACTATATCGTAGTACCCTTCGATCAAATCTTTAATGCAGTCCATTCAGGTGAAGCTGATGTGGGGCTGATTATTCATGAAGGCCAGTTGACCTATAAAAATGAAGGCCTAACTTGCTGCACCGACCTCGGCGCATGGTGGGGTGAAGAAAACGACGGTCTACCCCTACCCTTGGGCGGGAATGTAATCCACAAACGTATTGCCCAAGCTGAACGCAAGAGGATAAGTGATCTTCTTACCAAAAGCATCCAGTACAGTCTGGATCATCGGACCGAGGCCGTGAAACATGCCCTGCAGTATGCCCGCGACATGGGAATAGAACTGGCCGACGAATTCGTAGGCATGTACGTAAACCATTGGACACTCGATTACGGTGAAAAGGGGAGAGAGACCATAAGACGTTTTCTCGGGCAAGCCCACGAAGCTGGCCTTATTCCCCACCGGCAGGAACTTGAATTTGTGGCATGATGAAATACCGACGCTTTGGAAAAACAGATTTGGAAATGCCCGTTTTTTCCTGTGGAGGCATGCGCTACCAGCACAAATGGAATGACGTCGAATGGAAGGAGGTTCCTGATGAAGGCCAGAAGAATCTGGAAGCCACCATTCACCGGGCAGTTGAGCTGGGCATCAACCATATCGAAACTGCCCGCGGATACGGATCATCTGAGATGCAACTGGGGCCAGTTCTACAGCAATTTTCCCGTGACGATATAATCGTACAAACCAAGGTGGCGCCATTTAATACAGCCAAGGAATTCCTTGATACCTTTAACACTTCAATGGACTACCTACAGCTGGACCATGTAGACCTACTATCTCTCCACGGGATTAATAATCAGGAATTGCTAGACTGGTCTCTGCAGGAAAATGGCTGTCTGGCCGCCGCCCGGTGGCTTCAGAAAGAAGGACGATGCAAACACGTAGGATTCTCCACCCATGCCACCACCGATATTATCCTTAAAACAATTGAAAGCGACCTTTTCGATTATGTGAATCTACACTGGTATTTCGTTAATGACCTTAACTGGCCTGCAGTGGAGGCAGCCGCTGAACGGGACATGGGGGTCTTTATTATTAGCCCCAATGACAAGGGTGGAAAACTGTATAGCCCACCTCCCAAACTGGCTGAACTCTGCAAACCGTTACATCCCATGCAGTTTAATGCACTATACTGCCTGAACCAGCCACATGTGCATACACTCAGCTGTGGCGCATCCAAACCCAGCGACTTTGATTGTCATATTGAGAGCCTAAAGCACTATGATAATATCGGACCCACAATCACCGATATTGAGAAGCGCCTTCGGAACGAAATGAATAATGTTCTCGGTGAAGACTGGTGTACCAATTGGCACGAAGGATTACCCCATTACGTGGATGTGCCAAGTGAAGTAAACATTATGGAAATTCTACGCCTTTGGACATACGCCAAGAGTCTCGACCTCGTTGAATGGGGAAAGATGCGGTACAATCTCCTAGGCCAAGGCGACCACTGGTTCCCTGGCGAACATGTCGCGAAACTGGATTTTGAAAAAATCGTCGACTGCCTCGAAGGCAACCCCTTCGCCGAACGGATTCCCAGCATCCTGACTGAAGCACATGCCATGATGCATGATGACGAACAAAAACGATTAAGCCAAACGGATTAGAACTACTTCTTTACGCCACTCCCTTTCTTGGGCGCGCTGAGGTTCAACTGCTCGAGCACTTCCTCAGTCAAATCATTCCCATCTACACTGAAAACCACAATCGGAGCGATGGCAGCTGATTGCCCAGATTTATCCAGAACAAGCCCGTATCCTTTAGCCTTGGCTTTAGCCGCAACAACCTGCTGAATCTCTTCTATGATCCCCTTGCGCACCTTGCGCAATTCAAGTTCGAGATCCTGCCTCGCCGAGTTTTGCGCACTTTGTATTGATTGCTGAAGTTGCTGAAATGCTCTCTGCTTATCCGCCACCTGCTGCTGGCGCTTAGCTTTCTCTGCCGAAGTAAGGTTAGGATCGCGCAACCTCTGAATCATTCGTTGCAATGCGTCCCCTTCCTTGCTTAGTTCTGCATTATACTTCTCTATTTTTCCGCGATCATCTTCCTGCTTCTTCTTCAATTTCTCATACTCCTGATCCTTCTTCCAATAGCCATTATATACTTTATCCAAGCTAACCGTTGCTATTGCTAGCGCGGGTTTTACTTGGGCTAATGCAGCATGGGTGAGTAATACAAGAATAACTGTCAGGACAAATTTCATAGTAGCTTCTCTCATTAAAATGTCGTCACGTACCCCATATTAATATTAAAGCGCCCACCCCCGCCATTATGACCATCGTCGGTAAGAGGGATCGCATAATCAATCCGAACGGGACCTAAAAACGGAATCTGCAAAACAAAACCCACGCCGAAATCATCATTATAGTTACCCAAGGCGAAATCGTAGGAATCTGCATTAATCACGCCAACATCGTAAAACGTAGCTACTCGAAGCATTTCAATAGGGGTTTGGACGCTGTACTGAACAGTAGCATGCACCATGGTATTACCCCCCAAATAATCTCCTGCACTGCCACGCGGCCCTACCTCACGGTAATCATAACCCCTTAAATTTCTCGAACCACCTAAGTTATTGCGGTAGAGATAAGGAACCTTCTGGTCACTTTCTGTACTATCTACGACCCCTGCTTGTGTCAGAAATTCTATGTTATGTCCTTCACGTAAACCCTGAAAATACCAAGCACTTTTCAAATGTACGCTGTAAAAATCCTTCTCGCTACCAAGGGAGCTTGGAGCATAGTCCAAATCCGCCGAGGAGCGCTGGCCTTTAGTCGGAATAATTCCACCACCGCGGGTATCATATGTAAGCCCAGTTCCAATCATTGATATCAGATTGTTACCTTTCTCCGTTAGCAGTTCAGTAGATGCAGTATCCTTCATATCCACCAATTCAACATCTTCAATCGTATAATGCACTCGCCCTCGAAAAGATTCATTACCGAACATCGCTCGTTCCAGTCCCAGCCGAACACCCGTCTCCTCAACATCAAATTTATCGTGATAATACTGAGACTCTTTTGTGTAGATACTTGTCGTAAACCTGAGTTTTCTTCCCATTAACCATGGCTCCTCGAAATCCAACTCATGATTATTTATCTCTCCACCTGCGGTAGTCTTGAGTCGCACTTTCTGTCCTCCTCCCTGCGCAAAATAAGGTCTTCGCCAGCGCATGATATCAAAATTCTCCTGAGCCACAATGACATGGGCAAAAGCGCCATAGTCCGTACTAAAACCGCCGCCAACCTGAAACCGACCTGTGTTCTCTTCCTTAACAGAAACAACAAGATTTTCTGTGGTTGAGCCGGGTTCCTGCTCACTGTATTCAGGCCTAGCCCTTACGCTTTTAAGCAACCTCAACCCTTCAATTCGACGTCTGCTGTTTTCCATTTTCCCCAGATCGAACGGCTCCCCGGGAGAGATCGCCAACTCACGCCGTATTACAAAATCTTTGGTTTTTGCATTGCCTTCAATCTTGACTAACCCAACATTCACAGGGTTGCGACTCCACTTCAGATCACCTTTATCATCCTCAAAAAAATGATCCCCTTCAATGATCTCAAAGAGAAGATTTATCGTATCATTTTTGAGATCGGTCGTTTTCTGTACGGTAACGGCCGCATCGATAAACGCGCGCCGACCATAAGCATCCTCTACAATCTCTTGATCTGAATCTCCTGGGTCTTCAACCCTTATATGCCCTGGTCGAAAGGCTTCCCCTTCCTTGAGCGACAACATGTTACGCAAAACTTCTGCAGCTATGACTGGCTTGAATTCTGGGAACTGCGTTCTGCTTACCTCCTGGAATCTCCCATCAACTCGACGACCATACTTAAAACTCAAATCACCCACCTTATATTGAGGCCCTTCTGTAATAGAAAACACGAAAGAAACCCGGTCCATCTCATCCATGTAATCCTCAAATTCATCTTCAACATCATCGAGATCATCTTCGACATCATCAAGTTTTGATTCTGCTGCATCCACCAACCTCTCCAGCTCGGATTCATTATCCTCTTCACCCTTGTCGTCCAGCCTGCGTTCTGCCCTGCTTAAATCATCACCAGCTTTTGAGTGCGCCTTGCGGGAATTAAACAGATTCTCGCGCAACCCTTTGTATTCCGACGAGTCCAACACTTTGTCAGCACCGTTTGTAATATCAATATTCACGTCAAGATACCCTTGATCGCGATAGAACCTTTCTAGCCGCTCGATATCTTCCTGATATTCCCGTGGCTTTAATCGGCCATCATCCAAAAACCATGAAACCGGATTATACCATGAACGACGTTGACGTATCTTAACATATTTTTTTAATTCCTTCTCACTAAAACTCAATGGCTTCCCAGAGACGGACTCAAAACCCAATTCACCCCGGTCAATTTTGAATTTTTCACCCTCATTGATAATATACCAAACTGAAGCACCAACTCGCACCCCTTTTACTTTTACAGGGTAAAAGCCCTTCTTGAGGTATTGCTCTTCCAGGGCCTTTTCATCGGAATGCTTGCGGGCATCATTATATTGCTGCCCTTTAACCAACTTAAGCTCTTTGCGCAGTTTTGATTCCTTTATGCTGAGATATTCTGAGTCCATCAAAAAAGCGGTGTCTTCGTTGTCGGAAATAGATTCTCTCAATCCCAATCTCTTACTATGGAGCCATACTTTTATGTCTGTAACCATTGGAAATGCCCGCACCTTGAAAACCAGCCTTATTCCATCCGGACCATCCTCTTCGTATTGCACTTGCACATCCTCAAAACGCCCTGTCTTCATCAGTCTGACTATATCCTGATTCACTCGCGCTGCTGTGATATCGCCCCTTTCTTTGTCGACTACATAATCATCACCTTTTTTTATCCGAATATTATTATATATATACCCTTCAGACACATTTCCCAAGCCGGAGGCTTCGACCTTAATATCAGTAATACTCTTGTCTTTCTGCGCAAAAAGATGCGTGCCTGCCGCCAAGCTGAACAAAAAAAACAAGCTAAATATATGTCTATTAATCATTAGGTACATCCACGTGATCAACCCTTGCCGCACTTTCAAACCGCGTAAACTGCTTCAGGAAAACCATCGGTACGTCTCCCGTGGGCCCGTTACGCTGCTTGGCTAAAAGCAGATTAACCGGCATCCCGTCACTTTCCTCCACCGCTGCTCCATCCTCATCCTCAGAATACGCCTTGTACAACAAGCCGACCACGTCTGCATCCTGCTCAATGGAACCAGATTCGCGCAAATCCGACAATCTCGGTTTGCGGTTCTTCTCTCTTTCCATTTCACGGTTAAGCTGGCAAAGCACAATCACCGGCACGCTTAGCTCCTTAGCCAAACTTTTTATGCCGGATGATATTTCCGCCACCTCCTGCTGTCTGTTATCGGAGGCTCGACGCGAAGTAGAATGAAGTAACTGAAGGTAGTCAATCACAATGAGTTTAACCCCATGCTGCGACCGCATTCGCCGAGCCTTCGCTCGAAGCTGCAGAATTGAAAGCCCTGGCGTGTCGTCAATAAACAACGGAGCCTTGTGTAGTTTACCTGCAGTCTGGGTAATCCTCTGGAAATCGTTTCCATTCAACATACCGTCTCGCAAATGCTTGAAATTCAACCTTGCGTGAGAACAAATCATTCGGGTTACCAGTGATTCAGCCGTCATCTCTAAACTAAACACACCTACCGGAACGTTCTCCTGCAGCGCAACATGTTCGACTATATTCATGGCCAGGGAGGTCTTCCCCATTGATGGACGGGCTGCAATCACTATCATCTCGGCCTCATGCAAGCCGTCAGTCATCTTGTCAAAATCCAAAAACCCAGTCGAAAGGCCAGAGAAGCCACCTTGTCGCTCGTGAAACGCCTCGATTCGTGAGATCGCCCGACCTACCAAATCTTTCATGGTGGAAGAGGCCTCACCGGCACGCTCTTCATTAATTTTCTGTATTCGGCTCTCTACTTCATCCAGTAACCGATCCACCTCTCCCTCATGTTCATAAGCTTCTCGGACGATTTCTGTACAGGTGCGAACAGTCTTCCGTAGAAGATACTTGTCCCAAACAATATTAAAGTAATATTCAAGATTTGCCGCTGAAGGAACTGAATTCATCAGAATTGAGAGGTAAGCCACACCTCCCACTGCCTCCAATTGCTTCTTATCGGCCAGATACTGCTTGAGCGTAATCAGGTCAATCCCTTGCTGCACCTCATGAAGATCCAGCATGGATTCAAATATAACCTGATGTTTCAGCTCATAGAAAAAAGTCGTACCGGAGCGATTCGAGATACCAAATCGCCCGTTCTCACGCTTTGGATGTTCAAGCTGGCGCGGCTCCTTAAGCTTTTCCAGACAAGTGTTTAAGCCCTCATTTGGATCAAGCAACAAACAACCCAACACACCCTGCTCGGCCTCAATGGAATGCGGCGGAGAACGATCTACAGAAGGTTGCGAACGCACCTGAGTCGAACGCGGCAACTGGGCCAAATCCTCAACCGAAGCCTCCGTGACCAGCCCATCGTTGGCATCTATCATAGACATCAAAAAAGGAATAAAACACAAAAGCCCATTCTTTAATCAACGAGGAATTACTGGCAGCAAAAACCCCCTTGTTCACAAAATCATACACAGAAGGATAAAGGTAAAACAGAGCCCTTTGAACTCCGATCAGAACAATTTTTCTGGGTAAACCTACCCGACTACAGATGTATCCGAGGCCTCTTCTGCAGCAGTCTGCACCGAATTCTCGCTTTCAACAAACACCTTCAATTCAGCCTCGATTTCCGCGTGAAGATTTAGCTTTACGTCAAATTCGCCCACCTTCTTGATGGCTTTAGGCAAATGTACGCGTTTCTTTTCCAATTCCACATCAAACTGGTTCTTTAGCTCATCGCAAATGGTACCGGAAGTAACTGATCCAAACATCTTCCCTTCCTCTCCGGTTTTTACCTTAATATGCAACCGAAGGCTCTTGAGGCTTTCGTAAAGATCCTTCATGTGATCCAGCTCTTCTGCTTCCCGTTCGACACGATTCGCCTTGAGCGCTTCAATATATCGCTGATTACCTGCACTGGCAGGAATCGCTTTGCCCTGTGGCAGGAGGAAATTCCGTGCATATCCCGGTGAGACCTTTACCTGGTCCCCCTCATGAGCATTCAAGCTCATTACCGGTTGGGTCAGGATGATTTCAGTTTCTTTTTTAGCCATAACAACTTTACCTACTTAAAATGGAACATCATCGTCTTCTGCAAAACCACCGCCTCCCTGAGTGCCGGAAGGAGAACCTCCCGAAGACTGAGTGCCTCCAGAACCTCCCCCATCGCCCCCTTCACTGCGTGAATCGAGGAATTGGAAATTCTCTAATGTTACCCCCATTTTACTGCGTTTTTGCCCGGTTTGCTTATCGTCCCATTGGTCGAGTTTTAAACGACCCTCCACCATAATCGGCCTACCTTTTTTCAGATATTGACCTATTGTCTCAGCCTGTTTTCCAAAAGCGTCTACATCTACAAAAGTCGTTTCCTCCTGCTGCTGACCTTCCTGATTACGCCAATACCGGTTAACTGCTATACCAAGTTTTGCGATCGCGGTCCCACTGGAAGTGTAGCGAACTTCTGGATCCCGAGTGAGGTTGCCCATCAGGATCACTTTGTTGTAATTCGGCATAGATCGATATCTTTTATATGTTTATGCGGTCGTGGGAGCAGACAATGTGATCTGAGCCCTAAAAACATCACTCCGCTTGCCTAAAGTCGACTTAAATTCTCCCAAGGCCTCAGGTTCCATATCAAACATCAGG
>Ga0208411_1001508_pt1 | contig 15633 bp, 8 predicted proteins | sample ETN01SmetaG_4_FD_185793 | JGI IMG/M metagenome (GOLD analysis project Ga0208411, IMG submission 185793) | Marine microbial and viral communities from oxygen minimum zone, Eastern Pacific Ocean - ETNP2014F12-01SV261 (SPAdes) (version 2) | ecosystem: Environmental > Aquatic > Marine > Oceanic ... | reverse complement strand
CTCGAATTACCCGCCAAGCTCAAGAGAGCCAAAGGCCTTGTTGACGTTTGTGTGGTTGCCAAGACCAAGGGTGTGCTTGGTCTAAACTGGATTGAGTTTCAAAAATGATTCGGACATTGATCATCGCGTGGAGTGTCCTTGGGCTGATCCTTCCGGTGCGGGCAGAAGTGAAGGTGTCCGCCGAATTTCCGGGCGGCTCGGTGAAGGTGGAATCGGTGGATGCCGGCAGTCGCGTGTTTCGCTTCAAGCCGGCGGCTCACAAAAATCGCGGTTGGGATTGTTGGTGGTACTTCAAGGTGAGTGGGCTGGAGCCGGGCGTGGAGTGGACGTTTGACTTGGGTGGAACGGGCTTTGCCGCGCCTCGGCAAGCTGCCTTCAGCACCAATAATCGCGACTGGAAACAAACCGCGCCTGGACGGCGCGAGGGCGGGCGTATTCGGTACACGCTCAAGGCGCCGAAGGAAACGCTGTGGCTCGCTTGGGGGCCGCCGTTTGGCTTGGCCGATGCGAATGCGTTGGTGAAGCAGGTGGCCGGGGCCAAGGTGGGTGCGGATCGGTTTGAATTATGCAAGAGCCGCGATGGTCATGCGGTGCCGGCGTTGCGCTGGGAACCCCCGTTGGCGGGTAAACGGCCGGCGATCTGGATTCAAGCCCGGCAGCATGCGTGGGAAAGTGGCGGCAGTTGGGTATGCAGCGGGTTGGTCGAATGGCTGGCCTCCAAGGAAGGCGCGGCACTCCGTACGCGAGCCCGCATCTTTGTGGTGCCGATCATGGACGTGGACAACGTGCAACGCGGTGCCGGCGGCAAAAACCAAATTCCACACGACCACAACCGCGACTGGAGCGACCAGCCGCATTGGCCGGAAGTGGCCGCGGCACAAAGGTGGATTCAGCGTCTCAATCGCGATGATGATTTTGTGCTTTTTCTCGATCTGCACAATCCGGCTCCGGGCGATACACGGCCGTTTTATTTCGGCTCGCCCAAGTCCCACCTCAATCCGGGGCGCATGGCCAATCAGGTTCGTTTCCATCAACTCAGCCAACAGATCATGGGCAAGGAACCCTTTGGGTTGTCGGACAAGATTCGCGTCAGCGGCCCCGGCTATCATCCCTTGTGGCGGCATATTTCCAAGAACTGGGTCGCCGAACACACTTCCGCCGGATCGGTGAACCTCACCCTCGAGACCAGTTGGAACACCCCGCATAGCACCCAGTCAGGCTACCGCGCCTATGGTGCTGCCCTCGGGCGCACCATCGCGGCGTTTGTCCTGAAACCAGGCGGGCAATAGTGGCTTTTGCTTGTGTCTGGTCGATACTCGCGGGATGATTTGCTCCACCCATGAAACGTACACTTTTGATTGCTTCACTTTTGGGTGCGACTGCTCTGCAGGCAGCTAAACCCAACATTATCTTCATTCTGGCCGATGACATGGGCTATGGCGATGTGCAGGCGCTGAACCCGAAATCCAAGATTCCCACGCCCCATCTCAACCGCCTTGCAAAACAGGGTATGACCTTTACTGATGCGCATAGTCCTTCGGGCGTGTGCACGCCCACCCGTTACGGAGTGATCACCGGCCGATACTGTTGGCGTTCGCGTCTGAAGCGTGGCGTGCTGGGTGGCTACAGTGCTCCCCTTATTGAGAAGGATCGGCCAACGGTGGGTTCGGCGCTGCAAAAGGCCGGCTACCACACTGCAGCCATCGGCAAATGGCATCTGGGAATGAACATGACCCGTCGTGAGGGGGGTAAGCCAAGCAAGGACCGCTGGGATGGGGATGGTAATGTCGATTTTACCAAGCCGATTGCTGATAGCCCCATCACGCGTGGTTTTCACGAATACTTTGGCGTGAGCGCCTCACTGGATATGGCGCCCTACGTGTGGATTGAGAATAATCACTTTGTGAAGGCCAGACTTGTGCAGCAGCCGGCCGTGAAGTTCCCCGGTTATGTGCGGCAGGGGCCGCGTGCGGCTGATCTGAAATTTGAGGAGGGACTCGATGTATTGGCTGAGCGGGCGGCGGGTTTCCTTAAGCGCATGGCCAAGCAAGATAAACCTTTCTTTCTTTACCTGCCCTTGACGGGTCCGCACAAGCCGGTAACGCCGCACAAGCGTTTTCAGGGTAAGACGGGTAAGGGGCCGTATGGGGACTTTGTGATGAATGTGGATGATGCGGTAGGTCAGGTGCTCAAGGCTCTGGATACAAACAGTCTTTCTGACAACACGCTGGTTTTATTTACCAGTGACAATGGTTCCTTTATGTACCGGGTGGAGGATGAGGAGGATCATGTGAACTCGCCAGATAAGCAGCAGTACCATTCCAAAAATCACAGGGCCAACGGTCCTTGGCGAGGGACCAAGGCGGACATCTGGGAAGGCGGACATCACGTACCCTTCTTCGCGCGTTGGCCCGGTAAGGTGGAAGCGGGTAGTCAGTGTGATCGCGTCATCACGCACACCGATCTTTTCGCAACCGCAGCTGAGTTGGCTGGTGCAAAGATTCCCAAGGGCGCGGCGGCCGATAGCTACAGTTATCTGCCGCTTTTGCTGGGTAAAGAGAAGCAGTACTCGCGCCCACCGGTAATCCACCATTCCTCAGGTGGAATGTTCGCCATCCGCGAAGGAGACTGGAAGCTCATCCTCGGTAATGGATCCGGTGGTCGTCAGCAGCCAAAAGGAAAAGCCTTCACAAAACCCTATATTCTCTCGAATATCAGTGAAGATCAGGCGGAAACAAAAAACCACGCTATAACTGAGCCCAAGATCGTCTCCCGTCTGGAAGAGGCCTTTCAAAATATTCACCAAAACGAGCAGCGTTAGATTTGTCCCAGAAAAACCTTTTTTTGGTAGTTCTGTGAATAAATGCTAATGTGACTCAGTCTCAAAAATAGCTTGATTGCTTGGCTTTTTTGGCCGATGAAAGGGCTGCTTTCACACGATGGCGACGATTCTGAACATGCCCGCGCAGGTGCGCACGAAGTCAGTCGACACGCTGATTTGCCAGTGCCATCAAGTTAGCGCCTCGAGCATTCTAAAGGCGATTGACAAGGGTGAAGCGGAAACCATTGAGGAGGTTACCCGGTTGACGGGTGCAGGAAGTGGTTGCGGAAGTTGCCAGTGTCGTATTCAACGTCTGCTCGCCGGGTTGCCCGCCGAATGTGGGCCTTGTGCGCTTTGTCCGGGATGTGGACATGTTAAGACCTTGTGTCGCTGCGAGGCCGCCTAAATTTTCTGTTGTTCCTTGAGGTTGTGACTGAGTCTCGGTAGCAGAATAAATTTTATCTTTGCGCATTTTGCTTTCGCGTTGGTTTGTGTTAAACTCAGCCAAGATATCCAATATTACTACCGTACTAGAAAATAATTTATGAAAGGCGACGAACAAGTCATTGAAGCATTAAACTCCGGGCTCACAATCGAGTTGACGGCGATTAACACCTATTTCATCCACTCCAAAATGTGCCGTAATTGGGGCCTGCACAAGCTGGCTGATCATTTTTATGCAGAGTCGGTGGAGGAGATGAAGCATGCTGATGAAATCATTGACCGGATTTTGTTTCTGGAGGGTGTTCCGGCCATTTCACGTTACGACGTGATTAACGTAGGGGATTCACCACAGGAACAGATCGAGAACTCACTGGTGATGGAGAAGAAGGGTGCGGAGACCTATAACGAAGGGGTAAGGCTTTCTTCTGAACTGAAGGATTCGGCGAGTCGCGAACTGATGGAGCGCATGGTGGTCGTGTGTGAGGAGAGTGTCGATTGGGCCGAGGCGCAGCTGGACCTCATCAAGATGATGGGAATTGAGAACTATCTCGCTCAGCAGGTGGACAAGGCAGCGGGCTAGGCGAACGGCTGCCACCCGGCTGTTTTATTTCACTACGCGCGAATCTTGTCGGTGGATTGATGCTTTCGCTTGTCCGGCCCCAGTTGTTTCTTTGCGCCCAAGGTTCGGAGCATGGTGTTGTAAAGGTCGATGGCTTCGGCGTTTAGATCCATGATCTGGCCGGTCTTGAAGCGGCCGTTGGCGCCGGTGATGGCGTGAAACACGCCGGATAACTCGCGCTTCACGTCATTGTGGCGTCCGTCACCAGACTCAGTGGAAATCGTGATCAGTGAATTTTCCAGGATACTCCGGTCATTGGTTTCCTTCGTTCCATCAAGGCGTTTCAGGAAGTAGGCCACCTCGTTCATCTTCATGTGCACGTGAGCGCGGAGTTGTTCGTTATTTTTATTCTCGTTGAACTTGTGCCACCATTCATGGCTGCAGCCGGCCGAGCCCGTGCGCTTGTGCATGGTGGCGTCATCAAACTTGTAGCGCACCTTGCCGTTGTATTTGTAGTCGCCGGTAAGTCGGATGCGTTCGCCTGCGGCCAGGAAGGTCAATGCTCCAAACCGTGCGCGATCGGTCTCAATGGCCAGCGCATACAGGTCGGCCATCAGCCGCCATTCGGTGGTGAGCTCCTGCAGTGTGATGTCGATGCCCTCGCCGCCCGGGTCGGCCGGTCCACCGTGGGGCACCATGGAGCGCGGGGGCAGGGCGGGGCCCTTGCCTTGTTTGCGCTGCAGTTCAAATGCGCGTTGTTCAAATTCGCGTATACGATCCAGATGATCCTTCACACGCGCCTTGGAGGAGGTGCCCAGTGGTGAGTTTGGGCCCGTGTAAAACTTGTACTGGTCCACCACCGAGTCGAGCACGCTGCGCTTGAGGCGTTGACGGCGCGCATCGGTGTCGTTTAACCCGGCGAAGGTGCCAAACACGCGATCAAAGAGCTCCCGTGGTTTTTCCTGCATGCGGCCAGCCACGGTGCCGTCCAGGTTGTAGCTGTGGAGGTAGCGCCCCACGCGGCTGCGCCGGAAAAACGTTCCCGCATTGAGCGTGGGCACCATGCCGGCCGGCAGGCCGTTGGGATAATGAGTGTGCCGGATGACCTGGTCGATGGACGGGCCGCCCGCCTTGGCCTCGCCCTCGGCCGGTTCGGCCGTGAAGGAGCCGGTGGCACCGTCGAAATGCGCGTTGATGCCGCGTACGTCGCAGCGCACCTGGTTCACGTTGCGCATGATGAGCAGCTTGTTGCCCAAGGGCTTGAGCGGCTCCAGCACGTCCTTGAATCCTTCCCCCTGCAATGGTGTGGGGATGCCCAGCCCGAAAAATATATTGAAGGAGCGCGTTGGCACGGCCTTCGGCGCCGCGAGAGCATTGGTGGCGATCATCTCCTCCAGCAGCGGCAGACCGATGGTGACGCTGCCGAGTCCCTTCAGGAGGGTGCGGCGATTGATGGTCGGTTTCATTCGTTGATTACGGTTTGGGTGGTTTGCACGAGGTCACTTAGCACAATCGCGGTGATGAGGCTCGTGTAGGTACCGCCGTTTTTCTGGGCTGTTTCGTGTATCTTGTCAACGATGCGCGCATCGCTTGGCCCCAGTGGCCGGCCAAGTGCGAACTGTGTGAGTTTCCAGGTGATGCTCTTTTGCACGCGATCACTGCCGGCCAACAGGTTCATCAACTCGGCGGAGTTTTTGTAGGCAATGGGCTTTGCCTCGCCGGGAAAGAGAATCTCGCCATCATCGCGCAGCCTGTTGCCGAATTGGTCCTTGTCAAAAAACGCCCCCAGCCCGTCGAATTTTTCCAGGCCAAAGGCGAGCGGCTCAAACTTTCCATGACACCCGCCGCACTTGGCATCGTTGAGTCGGTCCTCGGCAACACCGCGCTGGGTGAGGCCGGGTTTGGAGGGTACGGGCGTGGAGTCGACATCAGGTGGCGGGTTTATCACCGTGCCGCGCAACAGGTCGTGCATGACAAAGAGGCCGCGCGAAACCATCGAGGCCTCATCGCCGCCCATGGTGAGCAGGCTGCCTTGGGTGAGCAGGCCGCCGCGGGAGGAAACTCCGGTAAGGTCATAACGCGCCGCGCCATCGCCCGCTTTTGGGTTGGGTATCCGGTAATGCCTGGCCAGTCGCGGGGTGAGAAAGGTGAGCTGCGCGTTAAACAGATCCGACAGGGGTCGGTTTTGTTTCCAGACAATCTCCCTGAAGAACGCGATGGTTTCCTGGCGCATGTCCGTGGCGAGGGTGGGATTCCAATGGGGAAATTTTTTTGTATTGGGCCGGAGGTTTTTCAGCCGGTCCAGGTCGATCCATTCACTGATAAACTGCACCGAGCGATCGATGGTGCGCGGATCCTTCAGCATGCGCCGCACCTGCGACTCGAGTTGGGCATCCTCGCCCAATCCGCCCTTGTCGGCCGCCTGATACAGCGCTTCATCAGGCGGCGCGCCCCAGATGATATAGCTTAAGCGCGAGGCCAGTTCGTGATCATTAACCGGCCACACCGTTCCGTCGCCTCGCTGGTTTTCCATGCGGTAGACGAACCGCGGTGATTGCAGCATGGCCTCAAGGACCAACCCCACAGCTTCTTCAAAATTCCCGCCATTGGCAACGACGGTGGTGGTGATGCCGCGGTACACCACGACCTCGCGTTCCTCCAGTGGTCCGCGCAGCAGCCATTTGCCCATGCGCTCAATGAGCGCGCGCATGTCCTTGTCAGTGAATCTTCTCTTGCCAGAAAAACGGGTGGCGAATTTCTGCGCGTCCATTCTCTTGACAATGATGTCTGCGAGTTGCGCGTAGGCGTTTACATGCTTGAGATCAACATTGAGGTTGTAGGCCGTGTTGCTAAAGCCATCAGCGCGCAGATCTGGCGGGAGCAGTTCCCGGGCTTCCCCTGCGATGTCGATATCCGTCGTGGCCCGGACGGTGGCAATGTATTCATCCATTGTAAGCCGGCGCACCCAGTTTTGCGTGGACCGACCGGTGTGGACGTACACCGCCGGGTCAATCTGGTTGATTGTCCATTTTGCGCCCCCATCGACCCATTGCTTCAGCGCAGCTTTTTCGGTAGCCGAAAGCGGCGGACGTTTTCTGGGCATCTTATTGGCACCCACCATTTCCCATATCCGGCTCTTGGCGGATTTGCCGGGCACAATCGTTTCGCCACCGGCAAACGCACTTGCCTTGCGCGAGAGGTCGAGCTTGCCTTTGTGCGTGGCCGAATCGTGGCACTCAAGGCAATGCTTCGCAATCAACGGTGCGATTCTGGATTCAAACAGGTGCGCGTTGGAGGTGGGTGCCGAGGCGACCGGGGCAATCTCGGCCTTGAGGCCGGCGGTAAAATTTTGCGCTACTTCAGCAGCGGACAGGTCACGGTTGTATATGGCCACCAGGTAATATATGCCAAGCCACGGCCGGTCATTTGAAAGCTCGTTACCCATCGCCAGGTGATGTGAGCTATCCCAGTTTGTCACCGTACCGGCAACTGTCTGCTCCTTGGTGCGTTTGCCATTAAGGTAAACCGTGGCGCGTCCGGAGCGGTCGCGGGAATAGACGATGTGCGTTGGCCGTGTGGAAAGGCTGCGACCAGTCGAGATGGCGGGCATGCCGTTCTTACTCGTGCGCGTGGTGCGCAGGCGCGCCTGCAGGCTGCCGGCTTCCTGTCCAATTGTGATATTCCGTTCAGAGGAATTTTTCGAGAGCGTTACAATTCGGGCCGGGCCGTCCTGCTTCAGGTTGGCCGGCTTGACCCACGCCTCGATGGTGATTTCATTCGAGCGCTTAATGGCATTGAGAATCTTGGAGGGCACCTTGTCTGAGCGAATTATCGTGTTTTTGCGAATCTCCAGCGAACCCTTCATGCGCCGTACATTTTGGGGATTCACAATGCGCAAATCCACCATCGGCTGCACACCTGAGCGGTCCTTCACCGAAGCACCCTGAGCTGCGCTAAAATCATAAATCACCAGCAATCCACTACTCACCCGTTGGGCGCCGCGAACCGTGAATGCCACAAACGCCGCAAGCAGGATGATGATGGGTTTTGATTTGATCACTTGAGTGAGTCTTCTCTCAACCGGCTTTGGCCGCAAGGTTGTTTTGCACAAGACAAATTGCGGGGGCAGGGGTAGGATTTGTAGATGACTACGCCTTTGAGTTTCTCCCTCATCTTTTCCCTGTTCCTCTCTGTATCTGCATGGGCCGATTGGACGCAATTTCAGGGGGATGCCCGGCGCTCGGGCAATGCGCCGGGTGAAGTGTTGAAAGCATCGCTGGGGCTGGAAGCAGCGGTGCCATTGACTGACGGAATTTATGCCGCACCGGTGGTGAGTGATGGAGTGGCGTATGTGATTGATGGCTCAGGGGTGGTGTTTGCCATCGACACCAGCACATTCAAGGTTAAGTGGCGGTTTGTAACCCATGGCGGCGCGGGCAACTGTAACAACGTGGCCGCACCCGCAGTAGTCGGGAAATACCTGCATGTGGGAACGACGGCGGGATATTATTATGTGTTGAATAGAGAAACAGGAAAGGTGGTGAAACGGATTGATTGTGCGGAGCCGATTTTTTCCGCGCCGGCCGTTGGCAGTGGCCGCGTTTATTTTGCAACGCTGGGGGCGCGGATTTATGCGGTGTCGCCGGAGGGTGAGGTGGCGTGGACATGGGATTTTGTGAAGGAGGAGGTGGGGTTCAAGGGCAACCGCTGGCTGGGGGCGGACTGGGTGAAGTTTCGTGGAGATCGCGTAACCTGGAAGGATCACTTCGTCTGTTCACGCGATATTACATTGGTCGGCAAGACCGTGGTAATGCCCGCCGGTGGGCGGACGGTGTTTGTGGAGGATGCAGGCAAGAAACCGAAGCTGCGGAAAGTGGCGGTGATCCCAAATTTTGCCGGCTCAGAGTTTCCCGCCACGCTTGGTCAGAGTGCTGATACTGAAGGCAACATCTATGTGCAATGGCACCGGCGCGACAACGCTGGGCGGGTGGAAAAGCTGCGACTGGATGGTGACCAATTAAAGACGGATTTTGTGAAAGGCACGCAAACCGATATTCGCACACCGGGAATGCTCAATTTTGCGCCGGTAAGTATTCGTGGGATGGATGTGTACCGCGTGCGACCCGAACAGGGGCTTGGGTTATGTCGGCATACGAACGGGGAAGACAAACCGGAAGTATTGAATGAGGCTGCATCGATCTGTCCGCCGATCTTGACGCGGGATCATGCCGTTTACGGTGGGCTTGATGGCAGGGTGCATGTTGTGCCCTTGAAAGGCGGCAAGGCACAGGCCTTGAGGACGGCTTTTGGTGCGCCCATTACCGCTCCCTTGGCCGTGGCTGAGAGCCGAGTGTACGCGGGCTGCGAGGATGGCTACCTCTATATGTATGGTGCCGATGGTAAGGCGGCCTTGCCAAAAAAGGATTTGGGGATATGGAAAATACGCAACCCACTTAAGGGTGCTTTATCCGGCGATAAATTCAACTGGTATACCAATTATGGCGACTTTGCTGGCAGTAATTCCAATGATCAGGGCCTGAAACCGCCCTTGCGCATGCGCTGGGCACGACGAATGGAGGGGACGGTAAAACACCTGCCGGTGTGTGGCGGTGGTCGCCTCTATACGCATACCGCTGAGGGTCAGATTATTGCTGCAGAGCAGGACACCGGCCGCGTGTTGTGGCGCCGCTATTGGCCGGATGGTTTCCTTTCCTTTACCTCGCCACTTTACGTGAAAGGCAAATTGCTCGTACCACAAGGAGGCATCAAGAAATCGCATATTCTATGCCTTGATGCGGCCACCGGGAATCTGCTTTGGAAACAGCCTTTCACCGGTTCACCCGGTTGGAGTCGACAGTTTCCTCCAGTTGTTCACGGTAATGTTGCCATCTATGCGTCCGGTTCCGGTGAGTACGACTATCAGGGTTCGGAAAAATATTTCACCTTCGGCGGCACCCCCAAGGATCACGGTGGACGGGAAGTGATGAGCTGGATTTATTCCAACACCAATCCTTATTACCCCAAGAACCATCGGCCCCGTGTCTGGGCCTGGGATCTGGATACAGGAAAGCTGCTTTGGGAAAAGGATTTCACCAAATATGGTCGCGGCGGCAACGACTGCGGTATCTGTGTTCTGGATGGAAAGCTTTACTACTCGGTCTTCTTCGGTTACGCGACCAGTGAGAAACAAAGGCGCGGATTGCCTGTTGAGAATAATGGCCTGACCGCCTGTATCGATCCCAAGACAGGGAAAATTGTATGGTCTACAACCGAATATTTTGTGACCGCAAAGTGCACCTTGAGCGCCCGCGACGGCCGCATCTACATCGGTGGCTTCAATCGAGCGAAAGAGGGCACAAACGATCGGTACGTCTGGTGCCTGGACGCCAAGGATGGTCGCCTCGTCTGGAAATCCGACGCAGTCACTTCTGCACTCAATGTCGTGACTGTGGGCGAACGCTACATCTTCTCCAATGCCCTGCGCGGCAAGGGTAACGTGTATGATCACAAGACCGGCAAGGTCGTGGCCAGTATCGGTCACAACTATGCCTGCTGTCGCTTCACCATGTCTGAGCCCTACGTTCTCGGCGCCAACATGGACATGATCGATCTTTCCCGTGATGGCAAGTTAGTCTCCACCGGTCCAGCCATTGACTCGCGTGAATGTCTCGGAGCAGTTGTCAGTAATGGCCGCATCTTTTATACCTCGCAGGCCAGTGGTTTTATTGTATCGCAAACCTATGGAAAGGAAGCGGAGCAGATTCCTGCAGTGTGGGAGCGGAAATGAAGACCTTATTATTATTCATTTCCTTAGCGTTATGTTTCAGCCTGTCCGGGGCTCCCAAGTTGCCCGGTAAACCGGCACAACCAACGGGATTCAAACATGCTCGCATCATCGATGCGTGGGTTCAGTATGCTGAGGAACTGACTTTTGGACGGGGCCAGACACTGGCATTGGTGGATGATGGCTGCAAGTTGTCGATGCCTGAATGGCAGGCGATAGTGAATGGGGTGCCAAAGGTGCGAGTGAGCTATGATGCGGTGGATGGCGATAATGACCCGAAGCACGAAGGGCGCGGTTACCACGGCTCAACCATCGGGGTTCCCTCATCGCTTAATTTCAAGGGTAAGCTCGGTGTGGCGTTTAACAACCAGGTTGCAGTTGTGCGTGGTCTGGAATGTTGCCACTGTAATGTGAAGGACAGTAAATCCCTCGCCGCCGCGTTGCAGTGGGTGCTGGATAACCACAAAAAATATCATATTACTACTGTTAACCTTGCTCCGGTCGATGATCAGGCCCATTCCGAGCCGGTGCCTACCGAAATTGACGACAAGCTTAAGGGCCTGCGAAAGGCGGGCATCTGGGTCAGCGCGCCAACGGGTAATCATAATTTCACCAACGGCATCTCCTGGCCGGCCAGCCAGGCCAATTGCTTTGCCATTGGGGCAGTGCGCCCGGGAGCGGATGTTGTCCACCTGGATCGGCATGCGAAGATTGCGCTCCTCGTGCCGGCAACTGCCACCAGTTCCTCCAACGCCATTGTGTGTGGTGCAGTGATGATTTTGCGGGAGGCAATTGAAAAGAAGAACTACAACTGGAAAACGAATGGCGAGAGCCTGCCCGAGGCAATGATGGCTATTCTGCAAAAGACCGGTAAGCCGGTAACGGACCCGGTTACGGAGTTAACCTTTCGACGCCTCGATTTACTGGCTGCTTTAAACTATATCTACAAAAGGGAATAGGACCTTTCCATGAACCGGCGCACATTTATTAACCACACCGCAGCACTGGCTGCTTCCGGGCCGACGGTTTCATTGATCGCCAAGCCTTCTGAGCTGTTGCACTTACTCTCAAAACAGGGATGCGGACGAGCCAGTGGTTATGCCGAGGCCAATAAGATTATCTCCGCAAAAGGCAAAACGCATGTGGCATGGATTGATTCACCTTCAGAAGGGTTTCGCGTCCGAATTGTCACCCTTAACCATGCGACGGGAATGTGGTCGCCGACCTACACCGTGGGTCAAGCCAAGGACAATCACGGTGGGCCGGCCTTAACCATTGATTCAGAAGGCTACCTGCACATCGCTTACTTCCCTCATCATGATCCCTTCCGTTATCGGCGCTCGAAACGTCCGCACGATGCCTCCGAGTGGGAGGAAGAAATTCAGTTTGGCGAACGATTAACTTATCCAACGATGATTTGCGGGGCGGACAACACGCTCTACTTCACTGCCCGGCGTAGCTTTAAGGACCGGCCCTGGTTTGTGGAGCTATGGAAAAAGAAGCCGAAGCACGCCTGGAATCGTGTTGGTCCGGTGATGCATTCGCGGCACAAGGGCTACGCGCATTTTCAGGAGTCACTGGCCTGGGGGCCGGACCATAAGACGATCCATTTGTGCTGCCGATTTCACGAGTTGAGTGACAAAAGTGCCTATGGACGGTTGCAGACGGTGGCTTATATGAAGAGCGAAGATTTTGGGCGCACCTGGAAGCGTTCGGATGGCTCGGTGATTGGCAAACCCATTACTGTTGATAATGTTGAGACTATCGCGCGCGGCGGAGTGGATCTGCAGAAATCCCTGCGGGCGGGTTGTCTGGCGATATCCCCCAAGGGAAAACCTCATCTGCTATACAGCACGGTGGTCAAGCAGAAAGGCGAAGCCTGGCTTGCGGTCGCCGATGGCAAGGGCAAGTGGAGCCGGAGACGACTGAATGATCATCTGCCTGCAGGGTGGCGATCCTTCAATCTGGTCATGGCTGGCGGCCTTTCCTTTGATCATCAGGGTCGACTCCACGGCGTGGGGCAGTTGCAGACGGGTGAGCAAAACGAAAAGATCTGGGGTGATCCCACTAATGAAGTGGTGGTCTTTACCATGCTTGGTAAGGATCGCATCCAGTTCAGGTCTATCAGTAAATTTGACCCGAAGACCTCGCATTGGCTTCCCAATATCGAACGGCCCACCGGTCATAACATGGTACCTGCGCTTCCGGGCGTGCTTTTTACCGGCGGGTCCGCCGGTAAGGCCAATACCAATCTGTTGAGTAACCGCGTTTACTTCGGTAGATAAAAATTTGCTTTAATCGGATAGGAATATCAGGCTGGCGGCTCAATGCCTTGTTGGTTCAAAAGTAAGCCGGTTTTCTTTTTGTTGGCTATCTTCTTTGGTGGTTCGTTCCTTTTTTCTGAAGCCGCCAGTCCTTTGGCCGGCAAGCTGCCCCGCATTCAACCGTTGGAGCCAGAACAGGCGCTTGCATCCTTCCGGCTGAAAAATGGGTTTGAGATCGATCAGGTGGCTGCTGAGCCAATGGTGGCTGATCCGGTGGCTCTGGCCTTCAATGCCCGGGGGCAATTGTACGTCGTGGAAATGCACGGCTATCCCGAAAGGCGACACAAAAAAATCGGGCGGGTGAAATTGCTCACTGATGTGGATGGCGATGGGCGCTTTGATAAAAGCACGGTGTTTGCCCAGGGATTGGCTTGGCCCTCAGCGATCATCTGCTATGAGGGCGGCATTTTCCTGGGTGCGGCGCCGGACATACTCTTTTTACGCGACAACAATGGCGATGAGGTGGCTGAAGAGCGCCGGGTTGTCTTCAGCGGTTTTAGTGCCGGGAAACCAAAAGAGATTGCCCCCCGCCTGTTCAACAGTTTGCGGTGGGGACTGGATAATCGCATTCACGGTGCTTCATCAATGAATGGCGGGGTAGTGCTGCGCCCTGGTCAGCCAGAATCAAAGGCAGTCGACTTGCGGCGTCACGATTTTTCCTTTGATCCGCGCACTCTGAATCTACGCAAAGAAAGCGGCACAGCCCAGCACGGGATGTCCTTTGATACGCGCGGCCGCAAGTATATCTGCAAAAATAGCCACCACATCCGAGCGGCCATGTACGACTGGCGTTATGCCGATCGCAACCGTGGGTATTCCATGCCACCTTTGATCAAGGACATTGCAGTTGAAGGACCCGCAGCTCGAATCTTCCGCATTAGTCCAGATGAACCCTGGCGGGTGGTGCGTACACAATTGCGCGTGGATGGTACCGTGCCCGGTCTGATCGAGGGTGGGGGTACTTCTTTCGGGTATTTCACCGCCGCAACGGGCGTCACCATTTATCGGGGTAATGCCTTTCGGCGAAACCTTGTGGATAACGCCTTCATTGGTGCACCGGCAAACAACTTGGTTCACCGAAAAATAATCCGTAACCAGGGAGTTGAGCCCGTGGCGCAACGACCGGCCGATGAAGGCAGCAGTGAGTTCCTTGCCTCCACCGATACCTGGTTTCGACCGGTTCAGTTTGCCAATGGTCCTGATGGCTGCCTGTATGTGGCCGACATGTACCGGGAGGTTATCGAGGTGGCCCATGCTATTCCCGATGTCATCAAGGAACACCTGGATATCTATAGCGGACAGGATCGTGGCCGAATTTATCGTATTGCCCCGGAAAAGTTTCAGTCGCCGCGACTCTCACCTCTGGATCAGCAAACCCTCGTGCAACTGGTTGAAACCCTGGGCCATCCCAATGGCTGGCATCGGGACACGGCCTCGCGGTTGATTTTTGAACGTAATAATCCCAAGGCGATTGCGCTATTGGCCAATGCGTTGGCCCATTCCAAGTCATCAAGCGCGCGATTGCGTGTGCTGCATCTATTAAAGTCATTGGGTGGGTTGAAAGAAGAACACCTGATGTCTGCGCTTGCTGATGCCTCAGCGGCAGTGCGGGAACATGCCATCAAGCTGGCTGAATCGTATCTGGCTGGTTCGGCTGATGCGCAGGCTGCTGACAAAATCCGGCAGGGATTACTGGCGTTAATTAATGATCCGGATGTTAGGGTTCGTTATCAACTCGCTTTTACATTGGGGGAACCCGGTGTGGTTGCCGATCGCTCAAAGCCCCTGATCCGGTTGGCTCGCAACAGCGGTAGTGATCCATGGTTGCATGCGGCAATTCTCAGTTCGCTGTCCCGCGGTGCGGGGGATTTATTTGTGGAACTTGCCGCGTCTGAGGGCGCCAAGAACGGAGTTGATGAGGCTTTTCTGGTGGAACTGGCGCGGCTCATCGGGACACAAAAAAATCCCAAGGACATTGCGATAATTTTGAGTCATCTGGCCAGCTCGAGTTCGCCACGGTTTGCCCTGGCTAGTGCCTTTCATCAGGGTCTTAAACGCGCAAGCTTATCCTTGGGGAAGGTCGATAAGGAAAAACAGCTGCAGACGCTGTACCGAGAGGCCGATAAAGTTGCCCGCAACAAAGAGGCAAAGCAAAGTTTACGGATCCAGGCGATTGGCTTGGTGAGTTGTCGTTCCTTTGATGAGGTGAGCGATACACTGTTCTCTTTACTGGATATCAACCAACCTCAATCCGTTCAGGTGGCAGCTATTCGGGCGTTGGGAGGCTATTCGCAGAAGGAGATTTCCGAGGAGATGATTGCCCGTTGGGCCGACTCCACGCCTGCAGTACGCAATGAGGCCATGCAGGTATTGTTGCGGCGCACTTCGTTTACCCTGAGTCTCTTGAAGGCCGTGGAGAAGAAGATCATTGCGGCCGATGAAATTCCGCCTTCCCGACTGACTTATCTGCGAGGCCACCGTAATTCTGAGGTGAAAGGATTGGCCCTAAAGGTCCTGGGCAGAAAATCAAATGCGGCCCGTGAAAAAATCATCACCACTTTCCTGCCTGCGATACGGCTGGAGGGAAAGATAAAGTCCGGCCAGGAGATTTTTGTCACCCGCTGTGCTACCTGTCACCGGCTTAATGGGCAGGGTTTTGAACTGGGCCCTGATCTGGAAACGACCCGGCGTTGGAGCAAGG
>Ga0208411_1001500_pt1 | contig 15678 bp, 8 predicted proteins | sample ETN01SmetaG_4_FD_185793 | JGI IMG/M metagenome (GOLD analysis project Ga0208411, IMG submission 185793) | Marine microbial and viral communities from oxygen minimum zone, Eastern Pacific Ocean - ETNP2014F12-01SV261 (SPAdes) (version 2) | ecosystem: Environmental > Aquatic > Marine > Oceanic ... | reverse complement strand
TCCAGTAAAATAATAAACTATGAAAAAGCAACATATCTGGGATATCTTGATGATTATTTTGAGAGGGCTGCAATGGCAGGAGATCCATCAACATCTGGCATCTCCTGTACCATAACAAAAGAATATGTGGCTGAATTATTGGATGCTCATGGGTTTGATGATGTCAGGTTAAAAACATCTGGTAGCAGTTGGTCATCATGGATGGAAAATCAACTGGAAGAAGGGGTGCTGTTTTTTAATTACAGGGGCTATCTAGGTATGAGTGGCTTTAGTACTGGGAACGTTGATAATGCAAATAATGGATATAAATTACCCTTTGCCACAGTATTAACATGTGGCACGGGCTCCTTTGCTGAAGACCAAACGACTATGTCAGAAAAACTTTTTAGAGCAGGAACTGCATCAAATCCTAAAGGAGCTGTTGCCGCTATCGGAACGGCTACCTGGAATACCCATACTTTATTTAACAATATAACGGATATGGGTATATATGATGGATTATTTGCAGATGATGTGGAGACTGCAGGAGCAGCTTTAGCAAGTGGAAAGTTAGCTCTATTAAATACCTATCCAACTAATCCCGATGATTGGGTGAGTGCATTTACCCAGTGGAATAATTTAATGGGTGATCCTGCCACCCATTTATGGACCGATACACCGACAATTCTTAGTGTTTTACATACGCCTGAAATATCCGATGGGACCAATTTTATAGATATTGCTGTACAGGATGATAATGGAAATAATATCGATGGTGCTCTCATAACACTGTGGAACCGGTTTATTACAACGCCCATCAATATTTTTTCTAATGATATGGGTGAGGCCACTATTGATCTATCTGGTTTATCTGCAACCAGTTATACCATTACGGTGACAAAAAATAATTATCAACCCTATTCTGGTGTGGTAAACGTCACCTCATCTGGAGCGATATTAAGCGTAGATGAACTGAATTTGGTATTGGATGATCACCTGGGCAATGATGATGGCAATCTGAATCCAGGAGAAACAGTGGACCTTTCTATTCCTGTAATAAATAATGGAACTGAAAACCTGTCTGGCGTATCTGCAACCCTTACAGCGGATTCTGATCTAGTAACCATTACTTCTGGTACTTTTGAATACGGCACAGTAAATATTGGGCAGACTTCCTCTGGTGACTTTGGATTTATCTTATCTGCTGCAGCAGTTCATAGTGAAGACTTGGGATTGCGGATTTCAATCTCTGATGCTTCAAATCAATGGGAAACTGAGATCAAGCTGGATGTAATCGGCAGCCTGTTAGTAATAAATGGAAATGGATACGCAGAGCCAGGACTAACCAGCAGTTTAGACATTTCTCTTATAAACATGGGACAGCAGTCTGAGAGTAATATATATGCTGAATTAAGTTATAGTGGCAACCAGATAACGATTGATGATAACTATGGCAGTTGGGCAGATATTTCACCGGGAGAATCCGAAAATTCTCTGGATGCTTTTGAAATTACAGCTGGAAACGATATTGTAAATGGTACCATTTTGCCGCTTAATTTGCATATTCAAAGTGATGATGGATATGATAGAATTGAAATATTAAGTGTGCAGATTGGTGAGGTGTCTGTTATCGATCCGCTGGGTCCTGATGAATATGGATACTATATCTATGACTCAGAAGATGATGGGTATGATCTTGCTCCGGTTTATAATTGGGTTGAAATTGATCCGTCTTCAGGAGGAAATGGGACAGATCTCAATTTATCGAACAGTGGAAATGGTAATTGGAGTGGTAATGGACCTATTGCCCATGTAGATCTTCCATTCCCCTTTAAATTTTATGGAATTGATTATGATGAAATTACCGTGTGTACCAATGGCTGGATAGCGTTTGGTCATACCGATATGGAATCATTCCGCAATTATTCAGTGCCTGGAGCAGGTGGTCCATCTCCCATGCTTGCCGCTTTCTGGGATGATCTAGAAACAACTAGTAGTGGAGATGTATTTACCTATTTAGATAGTAATAACGGTTCTTTCATTATTGAGTGGTCTGATATGAGAACCCATAGCTATAATTCTATTGAAACATTCCAGATTATACTTTTTAATGATGGCAGTCAGCCGTTTGGAGATGGGAATATTAAAATTCAATATAAAGATTTTAATAATACATCTTCCTTTATCAACCAGTATCCGCCTATTCATGGTTCCTATGCCACCATTGGTGTAGAAAATCATCTTGGTAATCAGGGCTTGCAATATTCATATGATAATCAATATCCCGAAGCTGCTATGGTATTAGATGATGAGACAGCGCTGTATATTACCACAAGTCCTCCGGTATCACAGCCCAGCCCACAACTCTCTTATACTCCTGATAATTTAGATTTTACCTTAAATCAGGGTGAATCTGCATTCTCATTGATGACCATATCTAATATTGGTGAAGAAGGCTCTGTATTATCATACTCAGTATCTAAATCAGGAATTCCACCCTTTGAAGAATCAGGCGGTGGTCCTGATGATTATGGATATTTATGGAGTGATTCAGAGATTGAGGATGCTGCTGAGTATAACTGGGTAGATATAGCTGATATAGGAAATCAATTAACATTTACCCATAATGATGTGGCAACTGACCCTGTTGATTTGGGGTTTGAATTTCCTTTCTATGGTCAGGGTTATACGCAGTGTATAATCAATCCCAATGGCTGGGTTGGTTTTGGCGAGGATAACACAGCCTTTAGTAATTCAAGCATTCCATCTGAATCAGCACCGAAACCTGCAATTTTTGGCTTCTGGGATGACCTGAACCCAATAAGTAGCGATCAAGGAGGATGTCCCGCCGGTTCAGGCAATGTATATACCTCCTCGGATAATGATATGTTTGTTATCTGGTTTGATCATGTAAGCCGCTGTGCAACTGGCGATGGCGTTACAGGAACCTATGATTTTCAGTTTGTTCTGTATAGTAATGGAAACATTGATCTCAATTATAGAGATATGTCAGGCTATACAACCAGTGCGACAATTGGTATGCAAAATGAAATGGGATTGGATGGCCTGCAGGTTACGTATAATAATGCATACGTTCTGTCTCAATTATCATTGAATTATCGCATGTCAGATGATGCTGAATGGCTTAGTCTATCAGGAGATTTATCCGGTGATCTTATGTATGGTGAAAGTACAGATATTGACATAACCACCCAGGCATCTGATTTGACAACTGGTGAATATTCTGGAGAGATTACTATTTCTTCGAACAGTCAATCTGCGGTTACCATACCAGTATCTCTACTTGTACTTGATAATAATGACTTATTAGGTGATGTAAATGGTGATGGTGTATTAAATGTTTTAGATGTGGTCAGTTTGGTGAATATTATTTTAAATAATGATGATTATATATTAGCGGGAGACATGAATCAGGACGGTGCTTTAGATGTACTGGATATTGTCACCCTTGTCAATATTATACTGAGTTAATAAGCTGCCAGATTACCTGTTAATTTTAAATGCTCCGTATACAGCGGGGCATTTTTTATTTCTCTTTGAGCACAATACTTAAAAAAGTACATTACATCTTGTAACAATCTTCTCTTAGTCCTGTTCAATAAAATCTGTTTACATTTCTTTGAGTGAAAGCAATTATTAATTTAAATCAATGAAAGGTTAAATATGCTAGGCAGAATTTGGATTTTATCATTAATTACAATTTCTCTATCCCTATTATTCTCTTATGAAAACAAATTTTCATATAATAGCTCCGCAGGTAATAAGATTAGTCTATCACATAGTCCTGAATTGACTGAAATAAATGGTGGTTATACTCGTCTAGCTAAAATGGGTGAGGGGCATAGTGTAGAACCTGGTATGCCGGAGCTGCCTCAGTTTACAACATATTATCAACTGGATCCTTCTAAGACCTATGAATTCCAGTTTGAGGTATTAGAATCTTACACAATTGAAGATATTACCATATTGCCTCATCAGGGAATGGAAAAGTGGGATGTGGAGGTGGTAAGTATTATAAATGAAGAAGTTTATAATTCCTATGAGTCTTTCCCACAGGAGAATATGATAGTATCAGATCGCTCACAGGGTCGGGGCATAGAATTTATCAGTATCAACGTTACTCCATACACGTACTATCCCAAATACAAGAGGTTGGAAGTATATAATGAGATAGCTATTCAAGTAATTGAAACGGGTGAAAATTATGATCATGAGCTCAATCAGCCAAAGCGATCCCATATTTTTGATGAACTTTATAAAGACCTCATTGTGAATTTTGAATATTCAGATCGAGATGATGATTACCAGGCTCAAGCAATCCTCTATATAGGGGGTGGATCTTCTTTAAATAATTCATACGTTCAGGATCTCATTGATTGGCGTCATAAGCAAGGGTATATTGTATATACAGCAACAGAGTCTGAAGTGGGTGGTTCTAGTGCCAGCACCAGTGAAATTAAAAATTATATTTCAGATGCCTATTATAACTGGGAAAATCCACCAGAAATTGTGGGACTCATTGGTGATACAGGGGGTAATTACAGCCTGCCGAATTATGACCATAGTTGGGGTGGATATGGTGGACCCACAGATTTTGATTATACACAGCTGGATGGTGGTGATTTAATTCCGGAAGTATTTATTGGGAGAATTTCTGGATCTTCATCTTCTGATATAGAAAATATTGTCAATAAAACACTGCAGTATGAAAAAGCAATTTATATGGAAGATCGAGTATTTAAGAATGCAGGATTAGCGGGTGACCCTGATGAATCAGGAAATTCCACTATTTTCACCAATCAATATATTGAGAACATTATGAGAAATTATGGAATGAATGGTGTGCAACATGATTATGATGGAAGTGGCGTGGAGACATTTATGGAACAGCAATTTAATAGAGGTATACTCTATTACAATTATAGGGGTTGGTATTATGGTGCTGGAAGTTGGCCCTCTAGTGGAATTAATAATGGCTATGATACTCCCTTTGTCACTACCCTTACCTGTGGTACTGGAGACTATAATGGTACATCTAGCTCAGAAGAATTTGTATGGATGGGATCTGTGAGTAATCCTAAAGGAGCAGTGGGCGCCGTTGGTATGGCTACAACCGGAACGCATACAGCATATAATAATATCGTGGGCATGGGAGTATATGATGGCATATTTTCTAAGGATCTCTGGTATGCAGGCGCTGCAACCACAAATGGTGATTTGGCAATTATTGCAACATATCCAAACCCAAACTCAGCAGAAAATGCAGCTGAAGCATTTAGTAAATGGAGTAATCTAATTGGAGACCCGGCATTACATCTTTGGACAGCCACGCCAACTAATTTTGATTTTACTCATGAAACAACCATCTCGCTTGGCACCACAATGCAGGAGTTTACTATTATTGATGAAAATGGTGCTGCTGTTGAAGGTGCCAGAGTTACACTGCTCATGGGAGATGATATTATTTTTACTACAGCTCTTACAGATGAAAATGGTCAAGTTACACTGTCTTGGGATGCGGTGGAAGCAGGCACTATCAGCTTAACGGTTATGAAAAGAAATTATCGGCCTTATGAGGGTACAATTGAAATTTCTACAACTGCAGGCGTTGCTGTTGCAGTAAAGCCGGAAGAGATGTATGTCAATTCAGGTGAAGAAATAGATTTAAGTATCAATTTGCATAATTATGGCCGCGTTACTGCGAAGGATGTTATAGTAGAACTTAGTTCTACCTCAGAACATATTACTGTAATTGATGATATTATTAATATTGGGAATGTAGAACCAGATCATGATGCGTCTTTTAGCGCTCAAGTTTATATTCACGGCACTGCATTTCATATGGAAGCAATGGATGTAATGCTGACAATCACAGATGCCAATGACAACATATGGGTTAACTCTGTGCCATTAAATGTTATGGGACCATACTTAATTGTTTCAGATTATCATGGTGATCTATTCCCGGGTTCACATACCAATATGATACTTAACATGGTTAACCAGGGGTCAAAGAAAGTAGATGATTATATGCTTGAAATACTGCCATTTGAGAATATTGTTTCTGTTTTGTCATCACCAGCTATAATTAATGAATTATTCGTAGATGAAAATATTTATCTGGATGATTTTGAACTTGATTTCAGTGAAGATATAATTAACGGAACGGTTCTGCCTTTAGAGCTGATACTTACCAGTTCTGATGGATATTCTAGAAATCACAAAGTAAATGTAACCGTTGGTGAAGTGAGGGAAACCGATCCGCTGGGACCTGATACATATGGCTATTACATTTATGACTCAGGAGATACAGAATATGATGAAGCGCCAGTATATGATTGGATTGAAATTGCAGAGGGTTTAGGTGATCAAGTCTCTATTTCTGATGCAGGGAATGGAAATAGCAGTTATACGGCAAGTACAGATGATAGAACGCTCCCATTTCCATTTACATTTTATGGCGAAGAGTATAATAAAATTCAGATAAATACAAACGGATGGATTTCTTTTGGTGATTTTGAGATGAATGCATTTAGGAATTATCCCATTCCAGGAGCAGGCGGTCCATCACCTATGGTGGCTGCTTTTTGGGATGATCTTATGACAGGTTCAAGTGGTTATGTATATTATTATGCTTCTGATGAGTATGTTGTGATACAATGGGATTATATGCGTACATGTGGTGACCTAACAGGAGGTTGGTATGCCAGTAATTGTTCAGGAGGCCCTAGACAAACTTTTGAGATGATATTATATCCCAGCAATGAAATTAAAATACAGTATCAGGATTTTAATAATGCATCAGATGGTAATTATCCAAATGGAGGTACGCCCAGTCATGGATGTTATTCTACAATTGGCATTGAAAGCCATTTAGGAGAAGCAGGCTTGCAGTATACATTTAATAATACTTATCCTGAAGCTGCTGCAACACTGCAGGATGGATCTGCTCTATTTATAACAAACGGTACAGAGTCAGAATTTATTTCAGGTGATATGAATGGAGATGAAATTTTGGATGTGCTGGATGTAGTAGTCCTTATAAATGAGGTATTATCAGGCTCTTATTCAGCTCCAGGTGATATGAACCAGGACGGGGTGTTGGATGTATTGGATATTGTTATACTTGTTAATACTATTCTCAGTTAATGAATTGGGAAGGTAATGAACGAAATGCCTCGTAAAAAAACGAGGCATTTGTTTTTTTGTAATGCAAAGTAAATCACAAAATGTAAATGGGGAATAACGTACTTTTAATGATCAATTTTATTAAGAATATTGAATTTTGAAAGGGAATGAAAAAAATGAGACTTAGTATTGTACTTGCAATAATATTCGCATTTGCATGTCAGACTCAAAATAAAAGTGATGAGAAGGCAGAAATTGCTTCTGAGCCAACGGTACAACCTGTACAAGCTGTAAAATCTGTACCCAGCCAATCTCAACCTAATTTGGCAGTAGAAAATGAACCCTGTAATGCTGAAGTATGTCTGCAATTACGGAATCATAATCCATCAAATAAATCCTTTGAAATATACATGGTAAATAATGTGTCGGTTGCAGGATTTCAATGTGATTTGCCCGGTATTAATATTACAGGTTCAGATGGGGGACTATTAAAGGAAAATGGATATCAAACATCCAATAGTGCTTCACGAATACTATCATTTTCCATGCAGGCGAAATTGATTTCTGTTGGCGAGGGATTATTGACAACAATATACTATTCAGACCCCACTGCAGAGGTGTGTATGACCGAAATTATATTTGCAGGTATTGGAGGGTCTAAATTATCTAACAACGCACCGGAATGCATGATGTTGAATTGAGGAGGAGGACATGTTGAAATTCTATTATTTGATATTAATAATTCTAAATTTTTCTTTTGCCTATGAGGTGGGAGAAACCATCAGTATATATAACCAGAACAAGGAACTTGATATTTGTTATGCGGCTGAACTGGATACTGATAATGATGGTATATTCAGCCTGGCTGATTATAATGGTGATTTGAATGGAGGGCAGTATAATGTAACCCTCATTGATATGTCTGCGACCTGGTGCGGCCCCTGTTTTTCACTTATCCCCTCTTTTGATGATGTAGCATCTGAATGGCAAGACAATGAAAATGTAAAAGTAATTGTTGCTTTAACCGATTTAGATCAGCCCTATTCCTGCTCACAATGGGGGAATTATGGCACTAGTGGTACCCCTATGATTGTAGATGATACGGGATACCCAATATTCAATATGCTGAACACGGAAAGCGCATTCCCAAGTTCTGCATTTATCGATCATACCATGACAGTATATTATAAGGAAGCTGGGTTCAGTAGCGGGGCAGCCTATTTTTCCAATGCTAATATGCTCATTACAGAAATGCTTGATAATTTGTACAGCACGCTGATTATGACTGCCAATCCGGAAATCTCACTGGATAATGAAATGGATAATGACGGTATTTTAAATCCGGGAGAAGGTTTTTCAGTGGCATTTGTCTTTACCAATAACTCATTTGAGGCTGACGCAATAAATGCTGTAGCTACCTTAACGATAGATGAAGGTGGAAATATTACCACTGATGAAGCCATCAGCTTGGGTGATATATCACTTGGTGAAACTATGTACGGTAATTACGCTATATTGCTGGATGATTCGGTGCCATTTGGAGAATTCAACCTGACACTGACTCTTACAGCAGATTTTATTAATAACCTTGGAGAACTGGATAGTTATACCAAAGAAGTTCCATTTTCCATAGATGTATCTTTAAACCAGGCAGGTTTTCCAGTATCCACCGCTGAACTCAGATCCAGCCCTCTGGTGATTGATTTGGATGGCGATGGCGATGTTGAAATCATTACAGGGGATAATAACGGTTTTGTGCATATTTATAATGCTGATGGCAGTGAAGTGGAGGATGATACTTTCCCCTATGACACAGGAAACCAGATTTGGGGATCGGCTGCCGCAGCTGACATGGATAGGGATGGTTTCATGGACTTTGTAATTACATCTAAATCCAAACATCTCTACATTTTTGACCAGAATGGTCTCAAAACAGACTATAATGCCAATAAATATCTCATGGGAACTCCGGCTATAGGTAACCTGGATGATGACGCAGACCTGGAAGTTGTCGTTGGAGGCTATTCCAGCAGTAATCAGATTTTTGCCGTAAACCCAGATGGGAGTGATGTAGATGGATTTCCATTGGCACTTGGTGAAAAAACAAAAGCAGGTGTTACTTTGGCAGATTTTAATGGAAATGGCAAGGATGATATCATAGTTGGTACAGATGATGATAACCTTTATGTGATATATGATGATGGTACTGTGGCGCCTGGTTTTCCATACACTGCTGGGGATAAGATTCAAACAGCACCTTCAGTAGCAAATATTGATGGTGAGAACATCATTTTTTCGGGGAGTAATGATAATAGTTTTTATGCGGTAAATAGTGATGGAAGTCTACGGTTTAGTATTGAGACAGGTGATAAAGTGCAATCATCTCCATCTTTTTTAGATTATAATGGAGAAACGTATATTTTCTTTGGCTCCAATGATGATATGATATACGCTGTTGACAGCGATGGTAATGCTCTTACAGGGTGGCCTGTTGCAGTAAACGGAACAATCGGAGGCTCAGTTGTATTTTCAGATCTGGATAATGACGGAGATCCTGAAGTTGTTGCAGCTACAGATATGGGAGATGTTCTAGCTTTTAACCTGGACGGCAGTTATGTGAATTATTTTCCCATTGCAAATGAATTCCCATCTTCCAGCTCACCTATAATTACACAGCTCGATAACGATGGAGATTTAGAAATAATAGCTGGTTCAGGCAGTAATCTTTTTGTTGTGGATTTTAAGGAACAGGGCAGTAATACAAACTACTGGAATATGTATCGCGGAAACGCACAGAGAAATGGGTATTATTTGCCTGGTGATGATCCGGGATGTGGTGTTGACTTGGGAGATATTAGTGATGATGGGAGTATCAATATACTGGATATTGTACAGCTTGCCAATTGTATACTTGCAAATAATTGCGGCGACTCCCAAAATGGATGTGCCGGTGATCTGAATGAAGATGGCAACTGGAATATACTGGATATCGTGCAGCTAGCTAACTTGATATTAGATAATTAATTAGATACATAAAAGTATAATAAAAAAGCCCGGTACTGCCGGGCTTTTTTATTTGATAAAGAATTCATTAATCCTTTTGGTATAAGGTGTAAAATTCTTGTAAATTTTTGATCTTGTTTCAAAGCAATTATGGCAAAAAATAATTCTTCCAGAACACTTGTAAACCTGTTGGGAATTCCTTCTTTATTAGCAATAATATATTTAGGAGACTCTTTTTCTAATATTCCTATTTTTTCAGTATTTATTGGAGCAGTTCTTTTTTTAGGTGCTAGGGAAATCTCCCCACTTTCAAATTCAAAAAAAGGGCAGCCGGTTATTTCTATTTTGTTTATATTCTTAGCCCTCTTACAAATTGGTAGAATTCCCGGAATACGCTGGGAGATTCCCATCTACATATTATTAATCGGCATTGCTTTAACTGCAATGATTGTAGAAATATTCCGAAAGAAAGAAACGCCTCTGCTTAATATTTCAATATTGGTTTTCTCATTTGTATGGCTGGGATTAATGCTGGGTTCATTATCTGAGTTGAGAAACCTGCCAGATATTGGATTTAAAATCACCCTTGCATTATTTCTCTCAGTTTGGATATGTGATACAGGAGCATTCTTTTTTGGAAAGAAATTTGGAAAGAAAAAAATATTACCTGATATCAGTCCAAATAAAACTTGGGTGGGTACAATTGCAGGGTTTATTAGCAGTATGATTTTCTTATTAATACTGAACCAATCCGGATATTTCCCTGATATATTTTCGCTAGTTGATGTAGTGGTCTTAGGATTAATAACAGGTATATTTGGGCAATTTGGAGATTGGGCAGAATCATTATTGAAGCGAGAGGCAAATGTTAAAGATACTAGTAATATTCTGGCAGGGCATGGAGGCGTTTTAGACCGGTTTGATTCACTCACTTTTGCAGCTCCTCTTACCTTAATTTATTGTACATATTTTATTAAAGCAGGATAGAAAATTAAAACAGAAGATATAAAAATAATTCTGGCCACAGACTGTGGTTCTACCACTACCAAGGCCATATTAATTCAATTTGTTGATGGTGCCTACCGTTTAACCCATCGTGGTGAAGCCCCAACTACAGTAGAAGCACCTTTTGAAGATGTTACTCGTGGCGTATTAAATGCTATTCTGGAACTGGAAGAACTATCGGGTCGAAAAATTTTGGATGGTGAAAAAATTATCGCTCCTAATCAGGGTGAAACAGGAGTTGATATTTTTATTTCTACCAGCTCTGCTGGTGGTGGGCTTCAAATGATGGTTGGGGGTGTAGTTAAAAGTATGACGGGTGAAAGTGCTCAAAGAGCTGCCTTGGGTGCAGGAGCAATTGTTATGGATGTTTTGGCATCAAATGACGGTCGTATGTATCATGAGAAAGTTCAGCGTATTCGCCAATTGCGTCCTGATATGATTTTGCTTTCCGGAGGTATTGATGGGGGTACCGTTACCCACGTGGTGGAACTCGCTGAAGTCTTAGAAGCTGCTAACCCCAAGCCTAGGCTGGGTATGAATTACAAGTTGCCAGTTATTTATGCGGGGAATAAAAATGCTAGAGAGCCAATAAAAGAGAGGCTTGGAGAGATAACAGATTTAATGACTGTTGATAATATCAGACCCACACTCGAGGAAGAAAATCTGCAACCTAGCCGGGATAAAATTCATGATCTGTTTATGGAACATGTAATGGCTCAGGCACCGGGATATAAAAAACTTATGAGCTGGACGGATGCTCCCATAATGCCCACTCCTGGAGCTGTTGGTGAAATCATAAAAAAAATTGCAGAAGCAGAAAATATTTCAGTTGTTGGGGTGGATATCGGCGGTGCAACAACAGATGTGTTTTCTGTTTTTCAGGGTCAGTTTAATAGAACCGTTAGTGCTAACCTTGGTATGAGTTATTCAGTCTGTAATGTTTTGGCTGAGTCAGGGTTTAATAATGTGGCTCGCTGGGTTCCATTTGATATGGATGAAACAGATCTCACTAATAGAATTGGGAATAAAATGATTCGCCCCACAACAATTCCCCAGTCATTGGAAGCATTGATAATTGAACAGGCAATTGCCAGAGAAGCTCTACGTCTTTCGTTTGAACAACACAAAGAATTTGCGGTTCATCTCAAAGGTGTTCAAACTGAACGAACTATTTCAGATGCATTTGAACAAACCAGCTCTGGAGAAACCCTGGTAAATCTTATGGAGTTGGATATGTTGGTAGGATCGGGGGGGGTTTTATCGCATGCGCCACGAAGACATCAGGCTGCCCGAATGCTCATAGATGCATTCCTCCCAGAAGGAATTACTCAATTAGCTGTAGATTCTATTTTTATGATGCCGCAGTTAGGTATTTTATCCACCATTCATCCCGCAGCAGCTGTAGAGGTGTTTGAAAAAGATTGTCTTATTCGCCTGGGTACCTGTATCGCACCGGTGGGGAAAGCAAAATCAGACCAGGTAATGTTAGAGTATGAATTTATTTTTCCCGATGAAAGAGTAGGCGGAGAATTAATGTTTGGTGACCTGAAATTAATCTCAGCTTCCTCTGAACCACTGCAAGTAAGGCTAACTCCGGGCAAAGGTCTGGATATTGGTGCCGGGAAAAATGAAGTTTTTGACACTCAAGTGTCCGGAGGTGTAGTGGGAATTATTTTAGATGGTCGGGGAAGGCAGCCTTTTAATTTGACCGAAAATACGGAAAATAGAGTATTGCAATTAAAAGAATGGTCTGAAGAAACAGATGAATATCCTCAATTGGAGAATTCAAATGTCTAGATCTTATACTCCTGGGCTCAAAATTTTATCCCGGACAAAAATTATAAAAAGAAGACAATTACCCATGAAGGGTAATGTTCATTTGAAAATTGGGGATATTGTTAAATCAGATGAAATTGTAGCTTCTACAGAATTACCTGGTAATGTACAAATGCTCAATGTTGCAAATAAACTAAACATTGAACCTGAAAATGTTCCAGAGTGTATGTTGGCTGAATTGGATGAATCCATCTCTAAGGGACAGATAATTGCTGAAAGCAAAGGTATATTTGGAATGTTTAAAAACCAATTAAAATCCCCAATTGATGGTACGCTTGCTAACGTCTCAGAAATTACAGGACAGGCTATTTTGTCAGAACCCCCTATACCCGTTGAGGTAGATGCCTATACTTCTGGTACAATTACGGAGGTTGAGAATGAAGAAGGTGTTACCATTGAAACAGAGGGAGTACTCGCCCAGGGAATTCTGGGGATTGGAGGAGAAAACAGAGGAATATTAAAGGTAGTTACCTCATCTCCTAATGATGAACTGACAGTTGATATGATAAATGAAAGCCACAAAGGAATGATATTATTGGGTGGGGGTTTTATAAATTTGAGCACATTTAATCATGCGAAAAAAATGGGGGTTGCAGGGATCGTTTCTGGCGGATTTGATTATACAGATCTATCAAAAATTTTAGGATATTCATTAGGAGTAGCTATAACGGGTTCAGAAAAAATAGGCCCCAGCTTAATTATTACAGAAGGATTTGGCAGGATAGGGATGGCCGAAAGAACGTATGCGCTACTATCATCAAATGAAGGAAAGTTTGCTTCAATAAATGGTTCTACTCAAATTAGAGCAGGAGTCATTCGTCCTGAAATATTAATACCTGATGAACTTAGTAATGGAGAATGTATTGATTTTAAAGAAGCAGACTTAGCTATATCGGAAGGTTCATTGATTAGGGTAATTCGTGTACCATTTTTTGGCAAGGTTGGGAAGGTGAAATCTTTACCCCCAGAGTTGAAAAAAATGGAATCTGAAACTATGGTTAGGGTGGCCGAAATAGAATTTGAAGACGGTAATATTGAAATTGTTCCCCGTGCAAACTTAGAAATGATTATAACGTAATGGCAGAAAGTATTTCAATTGCACAATCTGATAAGCAGCTCATTTCTGATTTGGCAGAGAAAGTGGTAAATCATGGTATGGCGGTTCCTGCAATTTTCTTTTTAGATATGATGAAATATCTTTCTTTTTTTGGGGGTCAGCTAATGGTTTTCTTCGGACCTATTATTACTGCATTCATTTCATCACAATCTTATTATAAATTTGCAGAGCTGTTGGAGGACAGAAATAATGTGGAATTCCTTCTTACAGAAATTGAACGATTAGAAATTAAATCTGATAAAGAGAGTAATTAATAATGAATAAAAAATTAGCGATAGCAGTCATTTTATATTTTACAGTTGTTGGACTTTATTATCTGGGGGATGGTTCAGTATTTGTAGACCATACAACCTTTAAATTTGGAGTAGTTGCATTGGTTTCCTTTACCCTGTATTATTATATTGATAGGGCAAGGTCGGGTGAAGAAATTTATCTCAGACCCATCGCAGGATTAAAAGCCATTGAAGAAGCGGTTGGAAGGGCAACTGAAATGGGTAAATCTGTTTTGTTTGTTCCAGGAATTTCAGATATGGATCAAGTAGAAACCGTTTCAGGACTGATTCTATTGGGTCATGTGGCAGAAACAACTGCGAAATATGAAGCAGGGTTAAACGTTCCCGTTTCTAAATCAATTGTAATGGAAGCTGGCAGAGAAACATGCAGAGAATCATATTTGAGAGCTGGCCGTCCTGATTTATATTATGATGATATGGTTCATTATTTAACTGATGACCAATTTGCTTATGCAGCCGGAGTAAACGGAATAATGGTCCGTGAAAAACCTGCAGCCTGTTTTTACCTTGGTAAATTTTATGCAGAATCTCTCATCCTGGCTGAAACAGGAAACTCAATAGGCGCCATTCAGATAGCTGGCACAGGGTCTCCTTCACAAATCCCATTTTTTGTAACTGCCTGTGACTATACGCTTATTGGTGAAGAATTCTTTACAGCCAGCGCTTATCTATCAAAAAAACCAGAATTGTTAGGGAGCATCAAAGGTCAGGATATTGTGAAGGGGCTAGTAATGGCTGCTATGATATTTACTCTCATTTTACATGGATTCTTCCAAGCTGGATGGGTTGATTTTGATATTATAACATTATTTGGAAATTAAAGGGGAAATCGAATGTTTTTAAAACGCCATGTGCCACTATTTATTGTTGTAATCATTGGATTGTTAACACTTTTCGGTAATTTTATTGATAATGATGAAGTTCAGAATTTTGTTGATAATGATGCTACCCAATGGTTTGATATTATAGCATCCTTTGCAATATTCCTGGGAGCATTAAATATGCTGAAACTCCAATTAATTAAAATAATAAAGAAACAGAAAAACTGGCAATACAGTATGCTTGCAGTCACAGGATTTGCATTTGCAATTTTTGCAGGATTCTTTTACAGAGGGGCAAACTATATAGTAGTCTCAAATGTAAATGAAATAAATTTACTTCCTATTGCAGAATTATTAACTGATGAATTACATTTAGAAAATCAAAATACGGTCATGAGTAATATCAGTGATGCTAAAGATGGATATGAAATCCCTAAAATATTTATGACGCAATCTGGTGCTGAAGCATTCATGG
>Ga0208411_1001497_pt1 | contig 15701 bp, 8 predicted proteins | sample ETN01SmetaG_4_FD_185793 | JGI IMG/M metagenome (GOLD analysis project Ga0208411, IMG submission 185793) | Marine microbial and viral communities from oxygen minimum zone, Eastern Pacific Ocean - ETNP2014F12-01SV261 (SPAdes) (version 2) | ecosystem: Environmental > Aquatic > Marine > Oceanic ... | reverse complement strand
ATGTCATCGCTACCTCTGCCGGCAACGGTTCGGATCATCGGGTAAGAGATATAAAGTTCATCTTTGGCCCGGGTAATGGCCACATAGAAGAGGCGCCTTTCTTCCTCCTCCCCCTCGGTTGAATCCAGTGAACGGTTGCTCGGAAACATCCCATCACAGAGCATCACTACAAAAACCACCTTGAATTCCAATCCTTTCGCCTGATGAATGGTGGAAAGACGCATCTTCTCATCATCATCTTCTCCACGATCCTGCTCGGCTTCCACATTGGTTAGCAGGGCCAGTTCCGCCAGAAAGGTCTCGAGCGTCTCATACTGACGGGCAAACACTCCAAGCTGCTCAATGTCATCCAATCGCTGCGGTGCCTTGTCGTAATTGGCTTCCACATAATCCGAATAACCCGCTTCCACGATCAATTCAATCATCTGCCCGGCATCCCCGGCTACCGGTTCGGCCTCCAATTGCGACACCGTCGCTGAAAATTGCGCCCACAGCACCTTCGCTTTCTTAGGCACCGCCGCACATTGCTGCAGGGTCTCAGCCAAGGGCGTTCCATCCTTGTGCGCGCCGAAAAACTGGCTCCACAACTTGAAGGCGGTCTTGCCCCCCACTCCGGGCAACATCAGAACCAACCGCTTGAACGCCTGCTCATCAAGCGGATTGGCGATCCATTTCAGGTAGGAGGTCACATCTTTAATGTGTGCCTGTTCAAAAAACCGGATGCCGCTGGTAATGGAGAAGGGAATATTGCGCCGGGTAAATTCAAGCTGCAGTTCCAATGCGTGAAAATGGGACCGATACAAAACCGCCATGTCATTGAGTTCCACCCCTTCCTCCCTCAATTCCAGTGCCCGCTGGGCCACAAATGCAGCCTGTTCATTTGCCGCACTACACACTGCTAGAACCGGTTTCTCGCCGGGCCCCCTAGAAGCCGATAACTCCTTGGCAAATTGTCTTGTATTGGCCGCAATAGCCGCATTGGCCAGGTTAAGTATCTCTGGCGTGCTCCGGTAGTTGGTCTCAATCTTGTAGACTTCTGCCCCGGGATAACGCTCGGGAAATTCAATGATATTTTCGTAATTAGCCCCGCGCCAGGAGTAGATGCTTTGGGAATCATCACCCACCACCATCACGTTCTTGTAGCGTTCCCCAAGTAGATCAATCAACTCAGCCTGTAACTGATTGGTATCCTGATACTCGTCGACCAATACGAACTGAAAACGTTTCTGATACAACTCACGCACCGACTCATGTTCCTTTAATAACTTCAGCCAAAGCACGAGCAGATCATCAAAATCCATTAACCCTTGGAGTCGTTTGCGCTCTGCATAACGTTGAACCACGTTTTCGATCTGTGAGGAAAGATGTTCGAACCAAGGGAAGCGCTCTTCAATGACTTCACGCAGGGTCATCTGTTTGTTGAGGGCCAAAGAACCCATATCCGCCACTACTTCGGGCTTGGGGAAACGGGTTGCCTTGACATCGATTTCGGCCTCGGCAATACAGGCGTTGACGAGACCCTTGGTGTCTTCGCGATCCTGAATGGTAAAGGACCGATCAAAACCCAACTCCTCAGCATGACGACGCAACACACGATGGCCGATGGAGTGAAAGGTGCCGCCCCACAAATCACTCATGTCGTGCCCTATCAAATCGGTCACCCTGCCCATCATTTCCTTGGCAGCCTTATTGGTAAAGGTAAGCAGTAAAATTCGGTCAGCAGGCACCCCTTGTTCCAGCAGGTATGCCACGCGGTATGTCAGGGTCCGTGTCTTGCCTGAGCCCGCCCCCGCAAGCACCAGCGCAGGCCCCGGCAGAGCCGTCACCGCTGTAAGCTGTGCTTCATTCAGCTCCGACTCATAATCAATCTGTAATTTGACCGAGTCGCGATAAGGTTGGAGGACATACTCCCGTGCCACTCCGCAACGCTAAAGGCTTGGAGCTTGGGGCAGAAGACAAAAACGTTGATAAGTTTTCGTGGCCAACCTGTTTCGCGCGCGTAGCTTTTGATGGAGGAGGAAGTTGTGCGCCACCAAGGAGGCCCCAAACCTAAAGTACGTTGTCTGCGATTGGTACGCTTTGCTGATGTTGAGCTGCGTGATGCAACCGGGTTGGCTCTGGATAACCCCACCTCAATCGATTTCTTCGATTGCTTGTCATACCACAAAAAGGAACCGACCCCTTTCACTGGTCGCGCTCAAGGCGTGGACCCGGAAGGCAACGTCACCGCTGAAGGCTTCTTTGTCGAAGGGCGCCCCGAAGGACGCTGGACGCGCTGGCATGATAACGGTCTCAAGCGGGAAGAATTCCTGATTACCAGCGGCGAATGCTGTTACGCGCGTCACTGGGATGAAAATGGCTCTCCAATCTAGGGCAATTAACTCGACGCTTCCAAACCCATACGTATTCTTCGAGGCCCATGGCACATCACGGGCCCGTCAGTATAGACTCTTCCTTTAAATCGCGTAAACGTTCAACGGGTGAAATCATGCGGCGGGTATGGGTGTATCTGCTTCCCTACAAGGGGCTTGCCCTGGCAACCGTGGGTTGCGCCGTGCTCTCACTGGCCTGTGCCCTCACCTACCCCAAACTGACCGAGTACATCATTGATGGAATTATTGAAAAGGACGGTGGGTCCCAGCGACTAAAGTGGGCTGTACTGGCCATGGCTGGGGCGTTTCTCCTGCGCGATCTCTTCAACAGTCTTCGTATTCGTATCAATAATCATTTTGAACAAAACGTGATTTTTGATATGCGGCGCGAAGTATTTGGAAAACTACAACGTTTGCCGATAAACTATTTCGATAAGCGTTCCAGTGGAGACCTTATGACGCGTGTTGTTGAAGACATCAACAATGTGGAGCGGGTTTTAATTGATGGAACCGAGCAGGGCACGGTTGCCGTTTTATGTATTGGCGGCATCAGCGGGATCCTCTTTTACACCAACCCATTTCTAGCCATGGTCGCCCTGTCTCCCCTGCCATTATTGGCAATAGGAGCACTCTGGTACACCCTCACGGCACACGGCCGTTACCGCCGCCAACGCGAAGCCTCCAGTGCCATGAACGCCCTCCTGATGGATGATCTGCAGGGAATCCGCCAAATTAAAGCTTACGGCCGACAGGCTCATGAAGATGAGCGCTTTGCCAGTCGAGCTGAGGATTTGCGGCAGGGGAACCTCGGCATTATGCGCGCCTGGGCCAATTATAATCCGGCCATGAGTTTTTTTGCCGCTCTGGGAACGGTGTTGGTTTTGTGGTTCGGAGGCAAAGAGGTGATGGCCGAGGAAATGACTGCCGGCGAACTGGTGGGGTTCCTTTTTTATCTCATGCTCTTTTATGAGCCGGTGGCCAGGCTCCATGGATTGAATCAAATGCTACAAAGCGCGCGCGCAGCGGGAGAACGCGTTTTTGATATTCTGGATCACGAAACCGAACGTGATGAATCGAATACCGAGGAATTGAAGCAGCCCATAAAAGGGGAAGTAATATACGAGAATGTTGGCTTTGAATACGAACCAGCCAGGCCGGTATTAAAAGACATTTCACTTCACGCAAAGCCAGGTGAAATGATTGCTCTAGTCGGCCCTACTGGTGCAGGCAAAAGCACCCTCGTGAGTTTATTGCCGGCCTTTTATGAATACACCTCTGGTACTGTCAGTATCGACGGCCATTCCGTAGCCGATACCACCCTTACTTCCCTGCGCCAGAACATCGCTATCGTGAGCCAGGAGCCTTTTCTTTTCAATGGAACCATCCGCGAAAATATCCAGTACGGAAATCTTGATGCAGACGAGGAGGAAATCATTGTTGCAGCCAAAGCCGCCAATTGCCACGCCTTCATTGAGGAACTAGCCGAAGGCTATGATTCCCGGGTAGGAGAACGTGGGGTCAAGCTCAGCGTTGGCGAGAAGCAACGCGTGAGTATCGCGCGGGCTTTACTGGCTGATGCGCCCATATTGATTCTGGATGAAGCCACCGCCAGCGTTGACACAGCGACTGAACGTCTCATTCAGGAAGCCTTGGAGCGCCTCATGAAAGGCCGAACCAGTTTTGTCATCGCCCATCGTCTGAGTACCATCCGGAAGGCAGACCAGATTTTGGTCCTAAAAGAAGGCTCCATTACTGAACGCGGAACCCATGAAACCCTTTTGGAAAAGAAAGGTCTCTACGCCAAACTGGCACGAATCCAAAATACGACTTTTATTGAGGAAAGTTTTGAAAAACTGGGGGCTTAATCCTGAGCCAATTTTGTTAGCTCCGGATAATTCACCTTACCTGAACCGAGTACCGGAATTTCCGGTAATACCTTTATTTCGCGCGGCACCGCTAAATTGGGCAGGCCTGCCTCAGTAACCGCTACGCGAATCTCTGCCCCGGTAAGGGCAGCCTTGTTCGTAACCGCAATAAGCTGTTCCCCTTTATCGACGTCAGGGCGGGTAACAACCGCAACTGCACAGTCCTCCCCATGCTGAGGAAAGGCGCCAGCCAAAGCCGCTTCGACTGCGGTGAGGCTAACCATCTCACCGCTAATCTTGGCAAACCTTTTGGCTCGTCCCTTGATGGTAATATAGCGGTCCTCATCAACTGTCACAATGTCACCAGTATCATACCAGCCGTTGAGCTTCTGAAATTCCGAGTTTGGTTCTGGGTTTAAGTATCCCTTCATGATATTGGGGCCTTTTACCAGCAGTTTGCCGCCTTCATCCACCCCATCAACCTTTTCGAGTTTGTAATCTATGCCCGGGAAAAATCGCCCCACCGAACCTTCACGGCTCTCGATAATGGTATTGGTGGACAGCACCGGACTCGTCTCGGTGGCTCCGTATCCTTCCACTAAAGTGACTCCGAATTTTCTGGCCCATGTTTCTCGTGTGGAGTCCTGAACTTTTTCCGCCCCACATATCACATATCGCAGCGTTGCAAAATCCGCCGCCTGGCCAAAGCGCGCATACCCATTAAGGAAGGTATTTGTTGCCAACAAAATCGTGCAGTCACGATCGTAAAATACTTCTGGAATTTGACGGTACATTAAAGGCGAAGGAAACAGGTAAACAAAACTTCCTCGCAATAGTGGTAACAGCAATCCTCCGGTAAGACCAAAACTGTGGAATAGCGGCAGACAGGTGAAAAACCTTTCACCCTCCTTTAGGTCCAGTACCGACATACATTGCCGTACGTTCGCGAGTAAATTACGGTGTGTCAGCTCCACTCCCTTGGGCACTCCTTCCGAGCCACTGGTGAAGAGCACCGCTGCGGTGTCAGCAAAGGGCGTATAGTGGCCGGCCAGCGGGTTAAATTTATGGTTAAGGAACGCATATAGCTTACTGAAGCCGGAAATCTTTTCGGCCACGTCCTCAAGATATATCAACTCTATGCCCGATTCCTCAAAGGGATCAGCCTCCAGCTTGGCTTTCTCCAGAAAAGCCCTGGAAGTGATGATTTGTTTAACCCCGGCCAACTCAACACATTGAAGCATGGTGGACGTACCAGAGGTATAATTTAAAATGGCAGGCACCTTTCCAGAAGCCCATAAACTGGTAAGGGTTGCGACTTGGCTGTTTACATTTGGCAGGAGCACCCCAACCCGATCAGCCTGCTTGTCCAACAGTTTCGCCCACTTGCCCGCCAAAACATCGGTCCCAACCAATAGCTCACGGTAGGTCATGGTCTTGAAGGTCGTATCCTCAAGCACAGTCTGATTAGGAATCTGTTTGGCCAAACCAGCAATCGCGGTAATCAGAGTTTGCTCTCCGAATTCCATTTCCGTATCGAATTGCTGCCGCAACATGCGGTCCCTTAACCATTGGTTTAGTTTTGCGCGCTGATCAGCCGGTTTGCCTTCATATTGTGGCGGCTCAACTGGATCACTAAAATGTGCCGTTACTTTAGGAAACCACTTGGTCCAACCTCCGTGCACACTCCCCAATACGCGGCCGGCTCCACGCAGATAGCAGGTAATAACCTTGGCATTGGTCTTTTGAATCAAAAACCCCGTACCACCGAAGAGCCGCTGCAAACAACCGGTACGACTCATGCGACCTTCAGCAAAAAGGATCAATTTTCCCCCTTTTTCAAGATGCCCCGCCATTTTCTTCAGAGCCGAAGCAGGGTCGGTCCCAATCAAAATAATACGGGGATTACTGAGAACCCACGCATGCATTTTGCTGGTTCGAGCCGGCATTTCTGAGGCCGCAAACATCCAGTCTGGATCCACACACAAGCCTACGAACAACCAGTCAATCCACGAAAGATGATTCGGAATCAGTAGGACAGGGCCTTCACACTTCGCCGCCTGCTCATTAAAGGCGCGAAAACGAAACCACACGCCCAATACGAGGCGCATGAGTTTGAGGAAAAGTCTGTTGGCCCAAAGATTCATCGACTGGGCTGAGTGTACCCAAAACTCAGTCAGAGTGAAATTGATAAAATTGATAACCTGATATTTCGAGTCAATGTTGTTGCCGCCATGCCTCCTATCGGATAGAGGTTACGCGAATTGGATAATGCATCAAATGACCAGCCTTTGGGCTTCTGGTCCGCTACCGCGGCAGTCGTTGCCACAATGATTGGAGCAGGTATTTTCGGGGCCACCGGCGGCTTTGCCCATCAGCTTGGGTCCGATGCGAATGTTCTTCTGGTTTGGCTCTTTTGTGGCTTACTTGCCCTCACGGGTGCTCTTTCCTTGGGAGAGTTGGGGTCCATGCTTCCGCGAAGCGGCGGTTGCTACGCCTACAACCGTTATCTCTACGGTGAAACCGTTGGGTACCTTAGTGGGGTCTTAAGCTGGCTTCTTGCTTTCGTTGGGGCCTTGGCCTACATCACGCTACTACTGGGATATCACCTGCAGCAGTTTATGCCAACCCTTGCACCAGCAGCTTCGGCCAGTATTGTCATCGCTCTCCTATCAGCCGTTCATTGTTTTGGGTTTCGCGAAGGCAACTGGATGAATAACACCTTAACCGTGTTCAAGGTTGGCGTGATTTTGGCTTTCATTATCGCCGGGTTCAGTGTGCCTCCCCATGCTGAACTTAGTTCCTCCATGAATTTCCATGGCATCCTTTCTGCCCCTTTTGCGTCGGCCATGATTTCAGCCAGTTTTGCCTACTTGGGATGGGAAACAGCCACTTGGATAGCGGGCGACCTGCGTGACCCACAAAAAACCCTCCCTCGTTCCCTGATCGCAGGCACAGCTTTTGTTATCTGCCTCTATCTGTTGCTCAATATCGTTTTTCTACGTGCTCAATCTGTCTCCACGATGAAGGGCGCCATTGATGGCATTGGACTGCACGCCGCGCAAATTCTCTTTAGCGGCAATGTGAGCACCTGGTTTAATTGCCTGATTATCGTTGTTCTCATTTCCTCCACCAGTACCATTCTAATGGTGGGAGCCCGCATCCTTTCAACCATGGCCCAGGAAAACCAATTGCCCGCTTCCCTTTGCCAAACCAACTCACGAAAATCCCCAGTATCCGCATTGGTCGTCCAGGCGATTTTCACCATTATTTTTGTGTGGGCTGCCAATTCTCACGGCAATGCCGACAACATTCTCGTTCTCATTGGCATGCCCACAACAGTAATTATGGCAGGCGCAGTAGCCGGGGTTTTCATCCTGAGAAAAAAGGAGCCTGACAGGGAGAGGCCGTTTCAAACACCGCTTTATCCTCTGCCACCTTTGCTCTTTCTTGGGTTATCAATTTGGATGCTCGTTGCGACCCTGCAATATAAATGGCAGGCCTCCCTTGGATCCCTCATTCTTGTTATCCTGATCTGGCTGCTGAAACCGGTGTTACGCACAACTCCGGCACAAAAAGAAAATTGAAGCTGACTTTAAGCGCACACGTATTACCTTTCGGGCGTGCGCACTTGGTTTTCCATTACCTTCGCGACTTCAGTGTTGGCTATCGTAGGAGCCGGCCTGTTGTTTTATGGATGTGGTAAAGGAGGAAATAAGACCTCTTCATCCGAACCCAAAGCTGCAAACGGTGAGCAGGATTTTGAGATGCCGCCCGCCCCAAAACCCCGACCGGCTTATGTTGGGCGGTCCTCCTGCGTGGAATGTCATGCCGAGGCAGTAGCCAAATGGGAAGGCTCGCATCATTTCCACGCCATGGAATTGCCCAACGATCAAACGGTTCGAGCCGATTTCAACGGAACCACCTTCACCCATCATAACATCACCTCGCGGTTTTTCAGGAAGGAAGACCGTTATCTGGTGGAGACGGAAAATCAGGAGGGCAAGCAGGAAACTTTCCCCATCAAGTACACCTTTGGCTGGGAACCCCTTCAGCAATACCTGGTGGAATTTCCCGATGGCCGTTTGCAGGTGCTGCCGTTTTGCTGGGATGTTGAAGGTGAGCGCTGGTTCCATGTCTATAATGAAGAACGCATCCCGCCGCACGATCAGCTCTTCTGGACGGGCCCGATGCAAAACTGGGACCACATGTGCGCGGACTGTCACTCGACGAATGTTCGCAAGAAATTTGACCCGGACACGGAACGTTTCGCCACCAGTTTTTCAGAGATCAATGTTTCCTGCGAAGCCTGCCATGGCCCGGCCGAAAAGCATGTAGCCATGGCCCGGGAGGGAGACTGGAAGGGGGATGCGTTATTTGGACTGGCAGATGTGAAGAGCGACAATCGGGCTCAGCTTGAATCCTGCGCCAAATGCCATGCGCGACGGAGCACGCTGGATCTTGACCATCACGCCGGCGACAAGTTCTTCGACCATTTCATCCTGGAACTGATCGAGCCATGGGCACGGAGGGTCAGTCAGCCGACCTATCATCCCGATGGCCAAATTGACGAGGAGGTGTACGTCACCGGATCATTCGTCCAAAGCAAGATGTTTCATAAAGGCGTCAAGTGTGTCGACTGCCATGACCCACATACCGCCAGAACCCTGACGAAAGGCAACGCGCTCTGCATGCGCTGCCACGTCCCTAAACCGGAGAACACAACGCTTTACGATTCCCCCACGCACCATCACCACGAGGCAGGGACAAAGGGGGCCATGTGTGTGGAATGTCATATGCCGGAGAAAACCTATATGGTGGTTGACCCCCGACGTGACCATAGTATCCGCGTGCCTCGACCTGACCTGAGCGTGAAGCTCGGCACTCCCAACGCCTGCAATCGGTGTCATGATGACAAGGACGCCAAATGGTCTGCCGACTGGATTGTCAAATGGCACGGTCCGGACCGCGCACGTGACGTAAGGCACGCCGAAACTTTTGCCGCTGCTCGCAACGATGAACCGGGGGTGGAGAAGCGACTGCTGTCGGCGGTAAATGATACCGAATCGCCGGCCTTCACGCGAGCGAGTGCCCTGTTGGCCCTGCGCCCTTATCGGTCCGCGCATGGATTTTCTGCCGCCATCCGATCCCTCAAGGATCCTGAGCCCTTGGTGCGGGTTGCAGCGATTTCCAAACTGGAAGACTGGCCACAGAATGAGCTGCGCAGGTTGCTGTCCCCCCTGCTTAATGATTCTGCCCGTGCGGTTCGCACGGAGACCGCACGGGTGCTCTCCCCCATCAACAAGGGCGAGCTGAATATTAAAGCCTACAAGGCGTATGTCCGTGCCTACGGTGAACTGCAGAAACGTTTCACCGAACATTTGGACCGGCCTGAATCGCATCTTTCCCTCGGCATCCAGGCCCACGAGGGGGGGGATCTTATTGAGGCAAAAAAACGTTACCGCCAATCCATCCGCCGCGATGAGAATTTTGTCCCTGCACGGGTCAACCTGGCTGATCTTGCCAATCGCGAAGGAGACAAAGCCCAGGCCGAGCGCCTATGGAGGGAGGTAACCAAACTGATGCCTGAGTGGGGGGACGGGTTTTATTCCCTGGGCCTGCTGGTGGCCGAGAATCCGGGTCGATTGAAGGAGGCCTCTATCCTTCTGGAAACCGCTGCCCGGAAAATGCCTAAACACGATCGGGTGCATTACAATCTTGGGATCAGTCTTTGGCAGCTAGGAGAGAAAGCCAAGGGAGCCCGGTTCTTGATTCAAGCTGGAAAAATTGCCCCGTCCAATCCGGAATATCCATTTGGCCTCGCCCAGTTTTATGTCCAGGACAAGAACTGGCGCGCCGCACTGCCCCACGCCCGACGCGCCGCCGAGCTGGCGCCCACCAATCCGGATGTGCACAGGCTCCTTTTCCTGATCAACAGCAAACTAAAGTAAGTATTCATTCGAAAACATACTGATCAAATTTCGGGCACTCTGCGTCAAAGAGTTGTCGAACGTTAGCAAACGGATTAATCTTTCCACCGCCCGCCGAAAAATTATGGAAAAATTGAAATTAATCGCGCCTGGGATTTTTTGGATGGGTTTCCTGCTGTGCCAGGGGCAAGCACCCGCTTCCGCGGCATCCCTAAAGATTGATTTTGAGAAGGACATCCAGCCGCTCTTAAAAAACAAATGTTCGCGCTGTCATTCAGGGCACAAGCGCAAGGGCGGGTTCTCCATCGATCATCGCGCCGCTTTTCTTCAGGACGGCGAGTCAGGTCCCGCCGTTGTATCCGGCAAAAGCGCAACAAGCTTACTCATTGAACTGGCCACCTCCAAGGATCCTGATGAACGCATGCCTTCCAAAGGCAAACCGTTGACCACTGAAGAGATCAGTCTCCTGCGCGCGTGGATAGACCAGGGATTAACATGGCCGAAAGGGTTTAGCTTCACCCAGTGGGCCCGCGCGCCGATGGCACCGCGCAAAGTGGAATTGCCCCCGGGCGAGGCGAAAGAGAACCCGGTTGACCGGTTGATTCGCGCGTATTGGAAGAAGCAAAAGGTGCCTGCCCAATTGAAGCAGGCCGATGATCGTACTTTTGCCCGCCGGGTTTGGCTGGATCTGGTGGGGACACTGCCGCCGGTGGATGAACTGGAGGCCTTCGTGGTCGACCGCGCGCCCGACAAACGCGTCCAACTGGTTGATCGATTGTTGGCCGACAACCAGGCCTACGCGGAACATTGGCTGACCTTCTGGTCGGATATGCTGCGCAATGCCTACCGGGGCACCGGCTTCATTGACGGCGGACGCAAACAGATCACCCAGTGGCTCTACGGTGCCCTGCACTCGAACATGCCTTATGACCAGTTCGTACGTGAGTTGATCAGTCCGAGCAAGGGATCAGAGGGATTCATTAACGGCATCAAGTGGCGGGGCCTGGTCAGTGCCGCCCAGCGTCGTGAAGTGCAGGCTGCCCAGAACATTGGCCAGGTTTTCCTCGGCACCAACCTCAAGTGCGCCTCCTGCCACGACAGTTTCATCAACCACTGGCGCATTGTCGACACATGGGCACTGGCCAGCGTGTTCGCCGACAAGCCACTGGAGATTTTTGGTTGCGGCAAGCCAACCGGCAAATTCGCAGCCCCGGCTTTCCTTTATCCGGAACTGGGCGGGATTGATCCCAAGGCCCCACGGACCGAACGTGTGGCCGCGTTGGCCCGCATCCTCACTGATCCCAAAAACGGTCGCCTGGCGCGCACGATGGTGAACCGGCTCTGGGCAGTCCTGATGGGCCGGGGAATTATTGAGCCAGTGGATGACATGGATCAGGCTCCGTGGGATTCAGACCTGCTCGACTGGCTGGCGATGGACCTGGCCAATCACGGCTATGACCTGAAACGAACGCTGCAGCTTATCTGCACCTCACGGGCCTACCAGATGCACGCGGCCAAGCTCCCGGCCCAGGCACCGGACCCGTTTGTGTTCGCCGGACCAATGACCCGCCGGATGTCGGCTGAACAGTTTCTTGATGCAGTCTGCGCTCTAACCCGCACCACGCCCGGCTCGTTGGCCGCTCGGATTACTGTCCCGGGCAAGGGTTCGGCTCCGTTGCCCAAGTGGATTTGGGCGGGCAAGGATGCCGCACGGTTCGCCCCACTGGAAACGGTGTATTTCCGCAGGAACTTTAAACTCAAAACCCCGCCCAAGGCGGCCCCAGCCATCGCCACCTGCGACAACAAGTTTGTCCTTTATGTAAACGGCCGTCGCGTGGCTGCCGGAAGTGAGTGGAGCCAGCCGGTGCGAATGGATTTGGGAAAGCACCTGCGCCATGGCACCAATGTTATTGCCGTGCAGGCCACCAATATTGCGGCCGGACCGGCCGGGTTTGCCTTCCGGTTGCAGCTGGGTGAAGAGCTCTTGATGAGCGATGACCTGTGGCTGGTGACCAAAAAGAAAGCCAATGGCTGGCAAAAGTCCTCCTTCGATACGAAAGGCTGGGGGCATGCCAGTGTGCTGGGGGCCGGTGGCATGAAACCATGGAGCCTGGCTGGTCCTCTGGGCGATTCGCGTTTGGCGATCAGTGGCGTGCGTGCGTCACTGGTTAATGACGATCCCTTGAGCCGGGCGCTGGGCCGGCCCAATCGCGAACAGGTGGTTACCCAGCGTGACTCGCTTGCCACCACCACCCAGGCACTGGAATTGACCAATGGCCTCACCCTGGATGCCAAGCTAAAGGCCGGGGCCAACTACTGGATGAAACAGGAAGGCAAAAATGGAGCCCGAATGGTGGAGCAGATATATCTTGAGGCCCTCGGACGCACGCCCAACAAGGAAGAGGCGAAAGTTGCGACGGGTCTGGTGGGAGAGCCGGTGAATTTACAGGGTGTTGAAGACCTATTGTGGATCATCACCATGCTGCCCGATTTCCAGTTGATCCGATAATGATTGAATACAAGGAAAGCTACTCATGCAGTTTAACCTGAACCAAAACCGCCGCAAATTCCTAAAAGGCACCAGTGCCGCCCTGGGTGCACTGGCCACGGGCATGCCTCTGCCTGCACAGGAAAAGCCGGCCAAGATCAAGCCGACTGCCGACACCTGTATCCTGCTCTGGATGGGTGGTGGCATGGCCGCGCCCGACACATTTGATCCCAAACACTACGAGCCCTTCAAGAAGGGCCTGGACGTCAACCAAATCCTAAGCACCTTCCCGGCCATTGATACGGCCGTGGACAATATCAAGTTCACCCAGGGCTTGGAAAATGTTGCCCAAGTCATGGATCGTGGCACCTTGATCCGCTCACATGTTTTGCCTGATCTGGGCAGCATCCTGCACTCGCGCCACCAGTATCACTGGCATACCGGTTATGTTCCCCCCGTAACCGTGGCCGCCCCGCACATGGGCGCATGGATGGCGCAGGCACTGGGCCCGCGCAACCCGGCTATCCCTGCCTTTATCGACATCGGCCAGCGTTACAACTCGGGCGAGCGCGAAGAGCTGAAGGCCTTCCATACCGCCGGTTTCCTCGGTTCAGAATACGGACCCTTCCTGATCCCTGAACCAAAAGATGCCATCCAAACCGTTCGTCCGCCCAAGGGCATGAGTCAGGAACGCTTCAGGCGCCGGTACAAGGCGTACCGGAAAATGGTTGAAGCCTCACCCGCCTTCGAGCAGGCCGATGATTTCCAGAAGGAAAGCCTGCTGCGCTCGGTTGACAACGCCTACCGGTTGCTCGATTCACCGGCAGCCAAGGCATTTGACCTGGAACTGGAACCCAAGGAGTCCTACGACAAATATAACACCGGCCGGTTTGGCCAAGGCTGTCTGCTGGCCCGACGCCTGACCGAGGCAGGCGCACGCTTTATCGAGGTGACCACCGAGTATGTCCCCTTCCTCCATTGGGACACACACGAAAACGGGCACACCACCGTGAAACGGTTGAAGGCAGAAATCGACCGGCCCATCGCCCAACTGGTGCTTGACCTGGAAAAACGTGGCCTACTGGACCGCACCTTGATCGTCTTGGCCAGCGAGTTCAGTCGCGACATGATTATCGAGGGAGTGCCCGGCAGCACCGCCCGTGACCAGTCACGCGCCAAGACCGATGTACTCAAGGAAATGAAGCACTACGGCCTGCACCGCCACTTCACCGGTGCCTCCAGCGTCCTGATGTTTGGTGGCGGCGTGAAGAAGGGATTTCTCTACGGTCGCACCGCAGAAAAGCGTCCGTGTCTGGCCATTGAAAACCCCATCAGCGTCGAGGACCTTCACGCCACGATTTACACTGCCATGGGTATCTCCCCCAAGTACAACATGGAAATCGAGCGTCGCCCCTTCTACGTGACAAAAAATGGCGAAGGCAAAGCCGTCCGCGAGTTGATGGCCTGATGGGCGGAATAAGGATTTTTCTGTGACTTTAGGGATACAGCGCTAAACACTTGCCGCAGCTCTCTGCAGTTTGCATCATCTGCCAATGGAAATCACCAATGCACGATTGATCCTGCCTGACTCCATTGAGAAGGGCTCCCTGAGTATTCGTGATGGGCGCATCCAAAAGATTTCTAAAACCCGCAAGGCGGCGGCTAAGTCCAGGGACGAGCGACTTAACCTCCGGGGAGGGTTTCTGGCCCCCGGCTTTATAGACATCCATATCCACGGAGCACTCGGCCGGGACACCATGGAGGCCAGAATGGATGCTTTTCAGGAAATCACCGAATATCATCTCAAAGGAGGAACCACTTCGCTGACCCTGACCACGCTATCTGCCTCACAAAAAGATATCCTCAAGACACTGGAAGCCATTAAGCCAATCCATAATGAGTCGGTTGGTGGAGCACGAGTAGTGGGCGTGCACGTGGAAGGCCCTTTCATCAATAAGATAAAAGCCGGGGCGCAGAATCCGGCCTACTGCCGCAACCCAACCGCCAAGGAATGGGGCCCCATACTTAAATACGGCAAACTCATCACCCAAATGACCCTTGCCCCGGAGCTCCCACGAGCCCGAACCCTCATCAAGGCACTGCGCAAAAATGGGGCAATCGCCAGTGGTGGACATACTGATGCATCTGAAAAGGATTTATTTCCGGCCCTTAAGGCTGGACTGAACCAGAGCACCCACACTTTTAACGCCATGAGCGGTCTCGTGAAGAAAGGGCCTTATCGTTCAGCGGGCATGCTGGAATTCGCGCTTGCACACGATGATATCACCTGCGAACTGATCGCCGATGGTCAACATGTGCCGCCTGTCCTGATGCGCATGCTTTTCAATGCCAAACCACGGGATAAAGTAGTTATTATTACTGATGCAACTAAGGGTGCGGGGCTCAATCCAGGGACAAAATTCGAGATGTATGGAATTCCTGCGCGGGTAACCAAAACCAGTGCTGAAGTCGCTGACGGACGAGGCCTGGCAGGCAGCACGCTCACCATGATTCGCGCCGTGCAGACGGCTGTGGAACAGGCGAATGTTCCCCTAGTAGATGCCGTGTACATGGCCACGTTCAACCCCGCCCGGCAACTGGGTCGCCAAAAAGAATTTGGTTCTTTAATGAAAGGTAAACGCGCTGACCTGGTATGGTTTGATGACCGGTTTAAGGTCCGGGGCGTTTGGCTTGATGGCGAGTTGCTGCACAGAGTCTAAAGGATTGCTCTGGCGAAAAGATGGGATAGCAGAAAGCTGGCACCCCTGAGAGGATTTGAACCTCCGACCAATTGTTTAGGAAACAACTGCTCTATCCAACTGAGCTACAGGGGCGCCGCCATATTGCCGTCCAGATCGCTCCCTCGCAAGCCTCCCTATGTAAGATTCTCTTTATTGATCCCCCTTGTGGCAAAACACCCTGAGGAGCGAGTTCCTCAGTCGCCTATGAATAACTCTCTTTTGGCGAAGCTTGCAATTGGTGCTTGGATCATTATTAATAACACTCCTGAAGATAATGAGCATTTTTTGGATGGAATATCACCACTATC
>Ga0208411_1001494_pt1 | contig 15707 bp, 10 predicted proteins | sample ETN01SmetaG_4_FD_185793 | JGI IMG/M metagenome (GOLD analysis project Ga0208411, IMG submission 185793) | Marine microbial and viral communities from oxygen minimum zone, Eastern Pacific Ocean - ETNP2014F12-01SV261 (SPAdes) (version 2) | ecosystem: Environmental > Aquatic > Marine > Oceanic ... | reverse complement strand
TGAAATCTTGCGGAATCGAATCTTTGGCAGTGCTGGAACGACGTCATAATACGGCTGCAATCCTAATCATAGTGCTGGTGGCTCTGGTGGTGGTCAGTATCACCCCTCAGAATGCTATCGGAAAGGAGGGCGGTACCAATGAGTATGACCAATGTGTTTGCCATGGTTCCAACCCCTCATCTGATGTGAAAGTCATTTTGGACCTGCCGGTTGGAGGCTATAACACTAGTGAAACCTACCTGATTGGTATTAGTTTCACTGGCGGCCCCGAGGAAAACCAAGATCCAGACACTGCACAGGGAGGCTTCTACCTCGATGTTGATTCTGGAACTCTAGCAGCCACTGGTTCTGATGTGACCGTAACGGCAGATGGAAAGGAAGCCAATCACACCGCAGCGGGGAACGGGAAGCGCAGCTGGAATCTGCAATGGACCGCCGGTAGCGCAGACTCCACGGTCTTCACCCTGCGAGTCAACTCAGTCAATGGCGATGGTCAACCCAATCTAGGAGATGAAGATAGATGGAACAAAATCACAGTCACATACAACAGCGATGGAACGACCGGCGTCAAGCTGGCCGAGAAAGGATGGGAAGCTCCCGAGTTTATGCTAGAAGGGGAGCTGGCAGTGGTGTTGCTCTGTCTGGCGGGAATCACAGGCTACACCATGCGCAAGGTCACCCGCGGCCGGAGGAGGGAGTAATTCATGGCTTCAGACAAGCTTGATGGTGCTCGCTGGTTCCGCGTTGCTCCCGAATCACGAACCTGGGAGCAGTTCTACCGCAACCGCTGGTCATACGATCGCACAGTCCGTACCAGTCACAGCGTTAATTGTTCAGGCTCCTGCTCATGGGAAGTTTTCGTCAAGGATGGGCTTATCTGCTGGGAACTGCAGAAAACCGACTGGCCCCAAATCAATGATGAAACGCCCAATTACGAACCGCGCGGTTGCCAGAGAGGTATCTCGGCCTCCTGGTATCCTTACTCACCTCTGCGCCCGAAGTACCCGTACGTCAGAGGAGTGCTGTGGGATTACTATCAAGAAGCGCGCAGCAATGGTCAGAACCCGGCGGCAGCCTGGGCTTCGATTGTTGACGACCCTGTAAAATCCGAGACATACAAGAATGCACGGGGCAAGGCAGGGTGGAAACGCGTCACTTGGGACGAGGCAGCTGAGCTCACCGCTGCGTCCCAGATTCATACTATCAAACGTTACGGCCCGGATCATCTCGCTGCATTTTCACCGATTCCCGCAATGAGTATGGTTTCATTCATTGGAGGTCAGCGCTGGAACAATCTGATGGGGGGCGTGATGCTCTCATTCTACGAGTGGTACCACGACTTGCCACATATCATGCCAATGATGTGGGGGGACCAGACCGATGTAGCCGAGAGTGCCGACTGGTATCAGGGGACCTACTGGATAGTCATGGGCTCCAACTTGCCGATGACCAGGACTGCAGACGCCCACTTCGCTTCCGAACACAAGTACAATGGCGGCAAGATTACCAACCTCTCACCCGATTACTCGGATGTTACTAAGTTTGCCGATCTCTGGGTACAGATTAAGGAAGGGAGAGACGGTGCTTTCCTTAACGCTTGCATCCATGTGATTCTGAAGGAATACTATGTCGACCGGCAGTGTGAATACTTTCATGACTACGTTAAACGATACACCAATCTTCCTTTCTTGGTAGTGCTGGACAAAGAAGACAAAGTGTATCGTAACGGTCGGTTCCTGCGCGCCTCCGATATCAAAGCGTTTGTGGATGAGGAACACGGTGAATGGAAACCACTGCAGATGGATTCGAACGGTAAGTTGAAGATACCCACTGGTACCCTTGGCCACCGCTGGGAACAGGAAACCGAGGGGCGCTGGAACCTGACTCACCAGGATTCACTGACTGGCAAGGATTACGACCCAGTCCTGACACTGCTTGGAAGCAAAAAGGCCAAGGAAGTACAAGTAGCATTTTCTGACTTTACCAATACCTACGACGAACTGGGACAGACCGAGAACACGGGAAACCCAGCGATTGATCGCTATCGCGGAGTTCCTGCAGTGGAAGTCGAGACAGCCGAAGGGAAATTGCTTGTGACCACTGCTTTCGACCTGCTGCTGGGCCAGTTCGGCGTCAACCGTGAGCTCTCGGGCGACTACCCCGAAGACTACAATGATTCCAGCCAGCCCTTCACCCCTGCCTGGCAGGAACAGGAGACTGGCGTCAGTCGGGATTTAGCTATCCGAGTTGGGCGGGAGTGGGCAGATAACGCTGAAGCGACAAAGGGAAAATCACTCTTCATTACGGGTTCAGGCATCCTGCACTGGTACCACGGCGGTTCTCTCATCTATCGTGCTGAGGCGGTGATGGGGATTATCTGTGGTTGCCAAGGCAATAATGGCGGTGGTTTCGCCCACTATGTAGGGACCGAGAAGATTCGTAATTACGCAGCCATTGGAATGCTCGGCGGTGCAACAGACTGGTACCGCCCGCCACGGCATCAGAATTCTACCTCTTGGCAGTACTTCCACACCGACCAGTGGCGCTACGACGGAATGCCGCTCGATGCACTCTGGTCTCCTGGTGCGAAGTCACTGCCGAAGCATGGTCAGCACTCCGCCGACCTGAATCACTTGGCAGTGCGCAGCGGCTGGCTCCCGTTCTTCCCGCAGTTTGACAAGAAAAATCCACTTGATGTGTACAAAGAAGCTGTTGCAGATGGTTGCAAAACCGATGCGGAAATCACCTCTTGGGTTGCGAGACAGTTCAAAGACGGCAAGATGGACTTCGCTCTGACTGACGTTGATCACAAGGATAACCATCCCAAAGTACTCACCATCTGGCGTGGCAACCTCTTCGGCACCAGCACGCGTGGTCAGGAGTATGGCCAGCGATATCTGCTCGGAACGCATGACAATGTGCTCGGTGGAGAACGCTCCAAGGAGATGGTGGAGGAAATAAAGTGGCATGACCAAGTTGATGCCGGCAAGCTGGATTTGGTGGTAAATTTCAACCTGCGCATGGATTCTTCGGCCAACTATGCTGACATTGTCCTGCCGACCGCCCACTGGTATGAGAAACATGACTTGACCTGCAGCGACCTGCACTCCTTCCTGCATCCTTTCAATCCGGCGCATGATCCACCGTGGGAGTGTAAAACTGACTGGGAAGGGTTCAAAGTACTGGCAAAGAAGTTCAGTGAACTGGCGGCTGACGAATTCGAAGGACCTGTGAAAGAGGTGGTGATGACCGCGCTCCAGACAGATACACCTGATGAGATGGCACAGCCGCTAGGTAGAGTACACGACTGGCGTGCAGGCGAATGCGAACCGGTTCCAGGCAAGACCTTCCCCAATGTGAAGGTGGTTGAGCGTGATTACGCGCAGCTCTATGACCGGCTTACCACGATGGGACCGCTCAACTGCCAGCCCGGTGGCTATGGTGCCAAGGGCATCGACTGGGACCTGAGTGGAGTTTACGAAGAACTCAAAGATAATCGTCAGGTTGGTACCAAAGATGGCCGCCCTGACATAACCAGCGCCCAGCAGGTCTCCGAGGCCATCCTGCGCATCTCGCCCGAGTCCGATGGTGAGGTCTCCTACCAAATATTCAAGAATCTCGAGAAGCGAGTTGGGCTGCCATTGGCCGATATGGTGGAGCATGAGCGAGAGATTGCTCACTCCTACGTCGATCTCTCCTCGCAGCCGCGTCGCACACTAACATCACCACACTGGTCGGCCATTGAGTCCGCAGGCCGTACATACGGGCCGTGGACCATGAACGTCGAGAAACTGAAGCCGTGGCACACATTGACCGGCCGACAGGAAATCTACTTCGACCACGAAGGCTACGTTGACTTGGGTGAGGCACTCCCGACGTACAAGCCACCGATTGACACGGTCGCCATCGGCGATCTGCAGATGGACGAATTAAAGGATAGCAACGCCAAACTGTTACGCTTTCTCACCCCGCACGGCAAATGGCAGATTCACAGTAATTTCCGCGACACTTGGCAGATGACCAATGTCTTCCGGGGAGGCCCACTTGGTTGGCTTAACAACGAAGATGCCACCGAGATAGGTGTCGAAGACAACGACTGGATTGAGATTTTCACCAACAACGGTATTCAGGTCGCCCGAGCAGTCGTCAGCCACACTGTTTCCCGGGGCATTTGCATTGTTTACCACCAGAATGAGCGACATATCAATGTTCCATTCTCACCACTCGCCAAGAAACGGGGCGCTACCGATCTGCGTGGAGGCGGCAATAACGCTCCGACGCGGGTGATGATGAACCCGGCCACTATGATTGGGGGCTACGCCCAGTTCACTTACTTCATCAACTACTGGGGCACCAGCCCTTCGGAGCGTGATATGGGAGTGTTGGTGCGCAAGATGCCACTGACCGCAGAAGGCAAGCCAGTCTATCAGGAAAGTGAGCTTTTCAAACTCCCCACGGAGGCAGACTCATGAAGATCATGAAGCAGATGGGGATGATTTTCAATATGGACAAGTGTCTGGGGTGCAACACCTGTACTGTCGCCTGCAAGAATATCTGGACCAATCGTGAAGGAGCCAAATACATGTTCTGGAACAACGTTGAGACGAAACCTGGTATTGGTTACCCCAAAGAGTGGGAGAATCAGGAAGAGTATGGCGGCGGCTGGGAACTCACCGGTAAGAAAAACAAACCTCTGAAACTGAAATTGCATGGTAAGGGAAAGGCACTTTTCAACCTATTCTACAATCCTCGTCAACCGGAGATGGGCGACTATGTCAACCGTGATGGTACCTACACTTTCACCTATGAGGATCTGCACAGTCCTAAACTGCACAAGCAGCAGCCTGTGGCGCGCCCCAAGTCAGAAGTGACTGGCGAGGAGGATATTCCCATTGAATGGGGAGTTAATTGGGAGGACAATGCCGCTGGGGCTCACGTGACCGGTCAGTGGGATTACAATTTCTCCGACATGAGTGAAGAGGCTCACAAGGCCATGCTTCAGTACCAGGACTCCTTTATGATCTATCTGCCACGCATTTGCAATCACTGTGCCAATCCTGCCTGTGTTGGAGCCTGCCCTAGCGCGGCAGCATACAAGCGTGAGGAAGATGGCGTGGTACTCATTGACCAGACCCGTTGTCGGGGCTGGCGCTATTGCGTTTCGGCATGCCCTTACAAGAAGGCCTACTACAACTGGCGCTCGGGGAAGATGGAGAAATGTATTCTCTGTTACCCTCGACTTGAATCTGGGCAACCACCTGCGTGTTTCCATTCCTGTCCAGGGCGGATTCGCTACATGGGCCCCCTGCTTGTAAATCGCGACAGAGTGATCGAAGTCGCTACAGCACCTGAGGCAGACTTAGTGGAATTGCACCGCGAAATTATACTTGACCCCCACGATCCAGAGGTCATCGCAGCAGCAAAGGAACAGGACATTTCAGAATCGTGGCTTGATGCTGCCCAGCGTTCTCCGGTTTACAAGATGTTCAAGGAGTGGAAGATTGCTATGCCACTGCATCCAGAATTCCGTACTGTCCCGTCGCTATTCTATGTTCCGCCCGAGAGCCCCGTGGCGTCGTCATTGGACAAGGGAACTCGGCGTTCAGCAACAGGTGGTAAAACAGTCCTTCCTAACTTAGAGGAATTCCGGGTGCCAATCAAGTACCTCTCCCGATTGCTAGCAGCTGGCAATGAACAGCAGGTTGAACAAGCGCTCCAGCGACAGCTTGCCCTGCGCCGCTACCGCCGCTCACAGCGGGTAGAAGGCAAACCGGACATCGAAGTACTGGCACAAGTGGGTCTGACTGCCGACCAGGCCGATCAGATGCACAGACTCCTATCGCTTGCTTTCCTCAACGAGCGCTTTGTGGTTCCTACTACTCGGCGTGAAGAGACTGGCAGCAGCCCGCATGTTGAGCGCGGTTTCGTCGGTTTCCATGAAATGTCTCCGTTATCTCCTATGTCACGACGCGAAGAATGGCATCTCGACCACCACCGTAAGGATAAGGTGGAACCATGAGCATACCCTTGGCAGTCCGAGAGGCAGAATCTGAGTCAACCGTAAATCCGACTCTGGAGACAGTTTACCGTCTTATCTCGGATCTTTTCAGCCATCCTGAAACCCTTGACCGTTCGACTGTAGAGACTACAGCTGCCAAAGCGTGCGCAGCGCTACGTGAGGAAAATAGCCTTGCGGCAGCGGAAGCATTGGAACAATTTCTAACAGAGATTTGGGAAATCTCTCCTGACGTGTATCTGGCGACCCTCGAACTCACTCCTGCCAGTCCACTCTACATGGGCCACTATGCCTTCGACACGCCTGCAAGTTGCGCCGGCTTGGGATTTTCAGAGCGCAATGGCTACATGATTGAGTTGATTAACCTCTACCGTCACTTCGGTTTTGCCGTGGATCACGGTGAGCTGCCAGACTTCCTGCCTGCAATGGTGGAATTTCTCTGGCTCAGCTTGGACCGACCAGAAGAATTGCGCCAGAAATTCATAAGCGAATACCTGCTCCCCTACCTGCCATCACTCATGGAGTCCCTACAGAAAACCGAGAGCCCTTACCTACACTTGGTGAAGGCGCTTGAACTGACAGCCAAAGCAGACATGGCATGCCTCTCGATAGGAGGCGACTAAAATGGCTGCTTTCTGGTCAATCTGGACAGATTTCTGGTTCGGCGTATTTCCATATCTGGCACTGGGTCTGTTTCTGGGCCTTCCGATTTACCGGGCCTACCGGGGACAGCTGATATATCCGCTCAGAGAACAGTGGACTGCACGGGGCGACTTCGAATGGACCCCTCGACCCAGTGGATTCTTCGGACGCCGCTGGATGGGGGCCGCCAGCATGGCCTTCCACTGGGGCGTCATTACTCTCTTCGTTAGCCACCTGCTGGGGTTGATTGGGGGCTATTACGGTTACACCAACTGGATTGAGGCATTTCATTGGCTGGGACTGGCGGCAGGTCTGCTATTCGTCTATGGCCTTTCTATTGCCTTGATTCGAAGGATAAAGATCCCCGAGATGCGGGCTATGTCAAAGAATGAGGACTACATAATCCTGATATGGTTACTCTCCATTGCTCTGTCAGCACTATATCTGGTAATAGTCGATCGCTTTTTCGGAGCCTCAATGGACGTGGCACCGTGGGTAATCAGCCTTGTTAAGTTCTCTCCTGATGTGGCGCTGGTGGCCAGCAGCTCGCCAATTACACAGTTGCACCTTGGATTAGCTCTTGGTTTCTTCGCCTACTTCCCGTTTACCAAGATGGTCCATATGTGGAGCTACCCTTTCGGCTATATAACGAGACCCTACATCGCCATCCGGCAGTACATGCGCTGGGCACGGTGACGCCGCCTTGACTGGCAGCATTGAGGACGACGACAAAACGTTTGAAGAACTTTACGAAGGGGCAGAAGCGACCTCTCAGCGGGCGACCCGGGTGCTAATCCTCAATACATTTGCCTTCACGATTAATTTCGCCTGCTGGATGATGTACGGCGTGCTCATCACCCACCTCACCTTTGTAAACCAGCTTTACGACTGGGATCAGTCCGAGATTGGTTGGCTTATTGGCATTCCTGTGCTTACTGGAGCCTTGCTGCGATTACCAGTAGGTGGGCTTACTGACATGTACGGCGGTCGTAAGGTCTTCACAGGAGTAATGCTGGTTTCAGCCATCCCCATGTACCTCGTGAGTATGGCTAACAGCTTCTGGGGATTCTTCTTGGCCGGACTGGGCTTTGGAATCTGTGGAGCTTCATTTGCAGCAGGCATCGCCTACACCTCGATCTGGTTCCGCAAGGACAAGCAAGGCACTGCCCTCGGAATATTCGGAGCCGGCAATGCCGGAGCGGCGCTGACTGCCATCTGCGCTCCGAGGCTACTCGCCCATTTTACCAACGATGGTGCCAATCCAGACGGATGGCAGTCTCTGCCTCAACTGTATGCCGGGATGCTGGTCGTGACGGCAGTCCTCTTCTGGTTCTTCACTTACGAACGCAAAGTTAGAGGAGGGGAGGAGATTGCGATAAGGAAACGTCTGGAACCTCTTCGGGATGTGCGGGTCTGGCGGTTCGGACTCTACTACTTCCTCGTGTTCGGTGGTTTCGTCGCTCTCGCCCAGTGGCTAATCCCCTATTACGTCAATGTCTACACCGTCAGTGTAGCGACAGCAGGCATACTGACTGCAATATTCAGCTTCCCTTCCGGAGTTATCCGCGCCCTAGGAGGCTGGATGTCGGACTATTGGGGTGCTCGCACCGTAATGTACTGGATTCTCGGCGCATGTCTCCTTTCCTCAGTCTTGCTGCTTCCGCCTCGAATGGATGTCACCTCGCCGGGTGAGGGAGTTACTGCGCTTTCTGATGGCACGGTCATCAATGTGGACGAAATCAACCACACAATAATCGTCGAGGAGGCGAATGGGGTTAATCGCACCTACGAATATGATGGTGCGACCGAGGCAGAGTTAAAGAAACTGGAAGAGGGGTTTGGCAATGAGCTCCACATCCTTCCAGTTGTCAGCAGCTGGCAAGAGCCAATAGTCGAGATTGGCGATGAAATTGAACGGAAGGAATTGCTCGCCAAAGGAATCACATATATCGTTTTCCAAGCAAATGTCTGGATTTTCACCTTCTGGGTGTTCGTCCTCGGTATTGCGATGGGGATTGGCAAGGCTGCAGTGTACAAACACATCCCGGTCTACTACCCAAGGGATATTGGCGTGGTTGGAGGCCTGGTCGGCGTACTCGGTGGATTGGGTGGTTTCGTATGCCCTGTCATCTTCGGCTACCTGCTGGAGTGGACCGGGCTGTGGACCACCACCTGGGCCTTCTTCGTTTTCATCTCAGCCGCGTGTCTGTTCTGGATGCATCGCATCGTGCAGCGCATGACGCATGCCCACGCTCCAAACATTACACGACTGATTGAGGATCCAGGGGCATCGTTCATTCCATCGATTAATATTCGCTGCCCACACGATGAGGCCAATGCCGAAGTACATTTGCGCGTTGTTACCGGTGACCCAGCCGTACTCCAGGTGTCATGGTGTTCTAACTGGGTCGATGATAAATGTCCTAATCACTGCAGTTCACAATGCTTGGTAGAGACAGAAATGTGATAAGTATGACAGAAGAAGATGAATCGAATAAGGAAATGGCTAAAACACCTGCTGTAGAATCCAAAGACCCCGGTACAGGAGTACAGTTCAATTACTGGGACCCGGAGGATGAAAAATTCTGGAAGGAGTCGGGCAAGCAATTGGCGAACCGCAATCTGTGGATATCTATTCCCAACCTGTTTTTGGGATTCGCGATATGGATGGTTTGGAGTGTGATTGTCACGAAGATTCAGGGCATCCATGATGCTAACGCTGATATCTATTCATTCAGTGGTTGGGGGGGCCTGGCTGGGGATGAATACAAGGCTCTGCTGTACATACTTCCAGGTGTGGCAGGGCTTGCTGGTGCGACCTTCCGCATCACTAATTCATTCATGATTGAAATCTCTGGTGGTCGTAATGTCATCGCTGCCACAACACTGTTACTGCTGCTGCCGATGGCTGGAGCAGGCATCGCTCTGAAGGACCCCGATGTCTCATTCACGGTACTGATCATTTACGCATTGATGTCGGGAGTGGGAGGTGGGGCATTCGCCTCCTCGATGTCTAACATCTCCTTCTTTTATCCGCGCAAGATGCAGGGCCTTTCACTCGGCCTTAATGCCGGACTTGGAAATCTAGGAGTCAGCGCGATGCAGTTCTCAGTCCCAATTGTGATGGGATTTGCTCTGTTCGGAATGTCAGGTTCTACAATCGGTGGCTACTATGTGGCCAATGCAGCTCTGCTGTGGGTACCGTTCTGTGCCTTCTTCATGGTTGCTGCATGGCTTTGGATGAACAACATGCCAGAGCATGATGTAGCAAATACGGCAAACTCGCTGAAGAAATATTTCTGGCTTGAAGCGATTGGTTACATTGCTGCAGGAATCGTCGTCGCTGGATTCGTTGCCACCCGTGACAGTTCTATTTTTGATTCACCTTTAATGGGCATTGTTCGCATCTTCATAATGGTCGTGATAGCGGTGGCCGTCACTCTCGCCTTGATGCGATATGCTACACCGGGTCAGGTGAAGGAGAGTCTGTTAGACCAATGGAAGATATTTGGTAAAAAACATAATTGGTTGATGACCTGGCTCTACATCATGACCTTCGGATCGTTCATCGGCTTCTCCGCTGTCTTTCCCAAGCTCATTCTCGACGTATTCGGGTACTTGCCGGATGGCACAGACAACCCCTGGTACGACAACCAAGCATTGACTTACAGTTTCCTCGGACCGATGGTTGGTGCGGCATTACGTCCACCAGGTGGTTGGATGGCCGACAAGTGGGGTGGCGCTAGAGTAACTCACTGGGCAACTGTGGTGATGGTTATTGCTACAATTGGAGTCGGTTTGATCATTGTCGAGGCACAGGCATCTGAGACCCCACAGCATTACTTTGTCTCATTTATGGCTTTGTTCATGATTCTGTTCACCACCACCGGCATCGGGAATGGCTCGACGTTCCGAATGATAGCCATCATATTCCCACGTAAACAGGCAGGCCCTGTTCTCGGTTGGACATCTTCTATCGCCGCATATGGGGCATTCATCATCCCGTCTGTATTCGCAGTCTCAATCGCCGCCAAAGTGCCTGAGTATGCAATGTATGGCTTTGCCGCTTACTATGTCTCCTGTCTCGGAGTCAACTGGTGGTACTATGCTCGTAAAGATGCTGAGATGCCCTGCTGACAACAGTTCAGGACCTCCTATTATCCTACCACCTGGAAGAGTGATATCTCTTATTTACTGACCGACGACCAGTTATTAAACTCCGACCCACCACCCGACCACTTCCGAAAGCGTTCCAGATCGGCAAGCGTATTGAGGTTCAGCGCCACTTCGCGCCGCTCTACGAGCGTATGCGGTAGCTCGCTGAGCAGCCGCTGCGTGCGGCGTTCTCCCTGCGCCAGCAGCCGCTCCGCCGCTGCCAGTGCCGCTTCGCGCCAGTAGACCGCCACCAGCGGTTGCGGCTGCTTCCACGTCGCTACCGCCGCGTCGCCGTCATCGGCGACGCGGCGCAATGCACGGTAGGTGGCGGGTGCCAGCAGCGGCAGGTCGCACGGCGCGACCGCCACCAGTTTGCCGCGTACCGCCGCCAGTCCCGCCGCCAGCCCGACCAGCGGCCCGCCGTGCGGGACCGGATCACCCACCCAGTCGCATCCCGCGGGCGCCCAGTCGGGACGCTCGCCCGGCGGCCCTACGACCGTCACCCGCTGCACCACCTGCGCCAGCACTGCGGCGGTGCGGGCGGCGAGGGATTCTCCCTCGATTTCGAGCGACTGTTTGAGCTGCCCCAACCGGCTGCTTTGCCCGCCCGCTACCATCAACGCGGAGTCCATCAGCCCCCGATACGGAACATCTCGACCTTGTGCGACCGCTTGCCTTTGGACAGCAGTGCGCGCTCTTCCGAGTAGCGGTCGCTGCGTGCGCGCCAGATAGAGGCGAGCCACACGCGCAATTCGTCATCGCTAGCACCCGCCTTCAGCGGTGCGCGTAAATCGTGGCCGTGGCTGGCAAAGAGACAGGTGTAGAGCTGCCCGTCGGGCCCCATGCGTATCCGGTCGCAATCGTGGCAGAAGGGGCGCGTGACCGAGGTAATTACACCGATTTCACCCTCGCCATCTACGTAGCGGTAGCGTCGCGCCACCTCGCCAGACCGGTCAGGTGCGACTGGCGTTAGCTCCATCTCGGCATCAATCATGGCGATAATTTCATCGGCGGGCACGACCTGGTCGGGGCTCCAGCGGTTGATGTTGCCCACATCCATATACTCGATGAAGCGCACGGTATGGGGCGTTCCCAGGAAATGGCGCGCCAAATCCACTACGGAACTGTCGTTAACGCCGCGAATTACCACGCAGTTGAGCTTGAGCGGCCCGAAGCCGGCGCGCTCGGCCGCTGCGATGCCGGCAAGCACTCGCTCGACGCTCAGGTCACGGCCGTTCAATCGCTGGTAAACCTGTTCATCGAGGGAATCGAGGCTGATATTGAGCCGCTGTAATCCTGCGTGTCGCAGCTTTTCAGCCTGTGTCGCCAGCAGGTAGCCATTAGTGGTGAGCGCCAGGTCATCGAGCCCCGGAATCGCCGCGAGCATCTGCACCAGCCGGTCGAGGTCAGTGCGCAACAGCGGCTCACCACCAGTTAATCGCACCCGCGAGACGCCCAGTTCCACCAGCAGCCGCACCACCCGCGCCAGCTGTTCGTAGCTCATCAGCTCTTCGCGCGCGACGAAACAGGGCTCCGGCCCGTCGGCAGGCATACAGTAGAGACAACGAAAGTTACAGCGGTCGGTGACCGAGAACCGCAGCTGGGTGAGGGGGCGGCCGTGGAGGTCACGCACCGGTCGCATAGCCGACTGAGCAGAGTTCATACCAATTCGCCAGCAGGCCAGCCAGCGCTTTAAAGATAGGAGGTTGTGCGCGGTTACGTTGCTAACTTGCATAGATAGCGTCTATACGATACATCGCTCAAACACATTTCGGCGAACTATGCACCTCACCACACACCGATTGAAGTCTCGCAGAATCGCGTCGTGGGCTATACTGAAACGGCCCCGCATCACAGCCTCTCCCTCTCTTTGGAGAATCAAGGCTAGCCTTCAGGTAAAATTCAGTTCTCTGTGCTATAACTGAGTTCCACTCATGTTTGCAGTCTCCACAAACCCACCATGCAAGTTTACTGGAACGGGGGAAGACCATTGATGGTTCTAAATCTCCATTCTTGGTTGGGTGCCATTCTTTAGATACTTGTGGGCACATCTCCAATAATGAATTACCAGTCTCTGGTATTGACCTCTTTTCAGCACTTATCTTGTGGCCACAATCTCTGCAACGTTTTGAGTTCCCCAAGGTCCTGTTAGTTATTTGTGCTTTCCAATCATCTCCACAATCTGGGCAAAGCCACCACACTTTCTTGTTTGAGGAATAAGTAAAATCCTTGGGTGTTTTGTCCTCGTTCCTAGTAGGGTGCCACTGCTTTGCTACTTCAGGATAGCGAGTTTCTAAACAATTAGTTATTGATAATGCTCTTCCAGAACAGAATGGGCAACCTGCGCCTCGCCCTGTCCTGCTCCAAACGGCAGCTTCCCATTTGTGGTCTGGGCCTTTGTCACATACCCATTTTAATTTCTTATTGGTGCCTGCAGTAATTGTTTGAACGTCTAAGTCAGAATGGGTATCTTCGTCAATCTGTTCCACGAGTTCTGGGAAATCAGCTAATGTCTTGCCAACAGTAGATACTTTCACAGCTCTAACTAACCTATTTCCTTAATGTAATTTTACCCACCCCTTTTTGGACCCCTCTCTATTTTGCCATTATGAGCTCAAATCGACGTGAAAGCACAAGCACACGTCGTCGAAAGGAATCATGGCGCCAGGGGAGGGATTTGAACCCCCGCGGGATTTCTCCCAGTGGCTTTCGAGGCCACCGCAATACCGGGCTATGCGACCCTGGCTACCGATAAGTCCAGAAATGTTGGGTCTTAATATTCACGGTAAGTATTTTCCCCTCACCTCTCATGAACAAAAATGAAGTGGCAAGTGACGATTGATGACGAGGTCAAGGATGTCGAATTGCCCAAAGGTAGCACTTCCAATGATCTGGTCAGGCATCTGGACCTGCATCCAGATGGATTATTGGTTGTGACCGATGAAGAAACGATGAAACCGGTGCCCCTGGTATCTAAACTTCCTGATAAACCGCTCCGGATTATCCTCGTTGCATCGGGCGGTTGAAGACTAACCATATTATTTATTAGTGAGGAGTATCGCACCCAAGGAGAATAGTCTAAGTCAGAATGGCCAAGAAGAAATCTACTAAGGGGAGTAAAAAGGAAAAAGCCCCAAAGAAAAAAGAGAAGATTGACAAAGAAGAGAAGGTGCTCGAAACTGATTCTGATGATGAATCTAAAGGGAGGATCATTGTATCTCAAAGAGAACGTGATGAGATAGATGCAGTAGTAGATACTTTCTGGGCTTTCGTGGACGCGACCAAGAAGGCTCCCAAGATCCTATTATTCGTTGGAATCTTCCTGACGATTATGGGGGCGAGCTTTGCGGGCTGGCCTCAAGATGCCTTCGATCTGGAGATTGAAGGGAAGACAGGGGTGTGGGTACTGATTACTAAGAATGACTACGAACTGGCTAAGGATACTAATGGAGATTATTCGAATTTTGAACCCGGTGACTCGGTCTGGATTGAAGGTGAGTTGAATGAAATCCAATATTATGGTGATATCGAAGCTCGGTTGTTTCCTGAGCTAGGCACTTATCCAGAACCTGCTGTAGCTCCCGGCGATAAGGGGCTGGTGATTGCAAAAGGTGAATTTGGACCTCTCTTTTCGCCATTTGGTACTGATTCGAACGATGCTGTAATCAATTACGCAAACGGGGAGAATATAAGGCCGGAAGACACGAATAAAAAGGAATTTTCGGATGCCGTGCTCAATTCTGCTCTGTTTAATGATGTGGTATTCAGGGACGTTATATTCTCGAATCTTACTTTGAATGATACGTTCTTTGTGGACTGTACTTTTGACAGAGTGACTTTTTACAACATCGATTTTAACAGAACCGTATTTTCGAACAGCTCGTTCAATACTGTCTTTTTCAACAATGTCAGCGTTAAGAATAGTAAATTCGATAACGACGATTTCATTCATTTATGGGTCAAGGATTCTGAATTTGACAATACTATATTTGACAAGACAGATATCTATGGGTCAAAATGGTCCTACACCTCTCTGGAGAATGGTAAATATCAAAGAGGGAATCTGAATGTTGTCATCTTTCGCACTCTTACAGTCACTAATTTTGCACTGAATGATGCGCACATCAAGAACGTCCTAGATGTCCCGAACAGCGCTACTTTTGATTTTACTTACATGACTGTTGGAAAGACCGAAATCAGGGTCGATGAAGACATCGAAGGTGATTATCCCCTGGGTCAGAACATGCTCGTCTCTGCAGTGGTCGGCGAAGATGGAATCGGGGCAGGTATAGAAGGAGAGGATGGCGAATGGGTTGGAGACATCTCTGGTGAAGGATTCAGCAGGGAGGGGTCCGAAATCAAGGAGAATCTCAGCTACGAGTATATGGTAGCCCAGAATCCAGAGGGGGCTTATGGTTACCTGATTACCCATATTCTGAGAATGAATGACGGCGGGGTGGACACTACACTCGAATACACCATATTTTTCAATTTGGTTACATTCGTTGGATTAGTCATAATCGTCTATGCCATAGGTACGCTTAGTACAATCTTTGCGCTTTTGAAATTCTTCTCTCCTTTCCTCATGACGGTTGGCTACTTCATTCTATTAAAGGCGTTCATGAGCAAAAGGATATTTCTGGAACTTTCAGGATTGATGTTTCTCTATTTTATCCCACCCATGGGTAAAGAATCTGTGATTCCGATAGGGATTGCTCAAGGCATACCGTGGGGCGTCCTGGCCTTTAGCATTGCATTCGTGGATATTGTTGTGTGCCTGTTCCTGATATGGAACTTTGATCTCGCAAAGAAATTACCTTTCATTGGTAGTGGTATCAAAAGAGTACAGCTCAAAGGTGCAGCCATACTGGAAAGTATGCCCTGGGTCGAAAGG
>Ga0208411_1001491_pt1 | contig 15763 bp, 12 predicted proteins | sample ETN01SmetaG_4_FD_185793 | JGI IMG/M metagenome (GOLD analysis project Ga0208411, IMG submission 185793) | Marine microbial and viral communities from oxygen minimum zone, Eastern Pacific Ocean - ETNP2014F12-01SV261 (SPAdes) (version 2) | ecosystem: Environmental > Aquatic > Marine > Oceanic ... | reverse complement strand
TCCACCGCGAAAGACCAGCTGTTCCTCAGATGATGACATGGCCCTATTATGCACCGATAAAATCCGGCTAACCACCCTTTGTTTCACCCGGTAGTCCAGTCGCCTTCAGGAGTCATTTTTCTCGGGTTATATAGCTAATCGCTACGTTGAGGATGTGATGTATTGCTCCCCGTGGAAGTCCTTGAGGACTTGTCTTGATGATGGCCCAAACCAGAGCTTCGCACCGCAAAAACGGGTGGCCTTTTGGCTAAAACGACTCTGGTTCCACACAGCAGAGCAGTTAGGCTGTCCCGACCATCACGGCGGAGTACGATTGTTCTCCAGCCCTTGTTGTCCTTGGGTTTGGTAGTTCTCCCAACAGCTTGGCGAGAGAACTTAATAGCGGGACACACAACCACCTGCTTGTTTAAGCCCCGTCCGTGGTGGTTTTTATTCCTCGTAAAAGTTCTTGAGGGTTTAAAGGCCTGTTTTCACAACTGACCAGAAGAACGTTGTTCCTGGAAGCAGGAGCTACAGCATATCGGTGATGCCATCAATAATAGGTGGTCGCTGAAAGGCATATTGTTAGTGGGTCTTTAATGAAACCTGCAACGCTAGAAGGAGCGGCGGTGTGAAGATGAGGTTTGAGCGTACGGAAGAGGCCGGCCTCTGGAGCCATTTTCCAGCTTTACAAATTTTGGGCCTTGATAATGGTCAAGGTATAATATGTTCCATCGGCGGTGTTAGCCGTATTGATTATGCACCCCCATGAAATGGTCGGAGACGAGAAGTTCCAGGATTCCAGATCACCATTTTTTTTGGTGATTTCAACAGTGGAACCGTTGACGATATAGGTTCCACTATAGCTGATTTTGATGGGGCCAGTAGTCCAAACCTGTGCTTTTCCATTCGCGGTGAACTGAGCGAACATTGCGGAACCTGCCGGTAGATTTGGGTTGGTAAGCTCCATGCGCTTATCCTTGATATTGTCAGACAAAAAAGTGCCAGGCGAAGTGGGATTAAGTGCTTTGGTGCCTTTAAAATTATTCAAATGGGGGACCGATGACGGGGCGTATTGTCCCTTGGTGTTATCATTGGGGTCAACCGGGCTTCCCACAGATCGGGCTTTTTTGATGGCCTTGGAAAATACCGGGAACATCATGCCCATGAGAATCCCGACAATAGTGATACACACGAGTAGCTCAATCAGTGATATACCGCTTTTTTTCCTTTGGAATCTATTTCCAGGTACGCGCACGAGTTGATTTAAACATAACTGTGGCAAAAAGCAAAATATACACCGTGGTATTCTGGGGAGCCAATGGGGACCTTTCGCTTGCGTTTTTGGGCTTCTCAAGAAAGGCTGAATAAGGTTCACCATGAAATACTTTTTTATCGCTCTGGCAGTTTTTTATTCTCTGCCGCTTTTTGCGGCTCAATCTGATGACCTTTGGAAGACTCATTCGCCGCGCGAGGAGATCACTCCCCAGTTCGAACACAAAAATGGCATCTTTCAGATTGATGCTGGGGGACGAACCGGGGCTACCGGCCAATGGCAGACCGTCTTTAAGGTGAAGGGTGGCACGTATTACCGTTTTTTTGCCAAGCGCAAGACTTCAGGAATCGATCATCCCCAGCGGCATGTGGTGGAACGATTGATCTGGCTCGATGACAAGGGTAACAAGGCCCAGCGCGATGAACCCACTTTTTCCTCCTACCGTCCCGGGATTGCGCCGCGTTCGGAGCCGGAGTTTCCGCGGGCCCGTGCTACTGCCAAGGATGGGTGGGCAGAGGTCGGCGATACTTTCAGGGCACCCAAGAGCGCAACACAAGTGAAGGTGGAACTAAATCTTCGCTGGGTAACTAATGGTCGAGTTGAATGGCAGGGTGTCTCGCTTTTACCCACCACTGCACCCAAAGCGCGTATTGCACGGTTGGCAACCATCCACTTCCAGCCTCGTGAAGGAAAAACCAATGAGGAGAAATGTAAGCTGTTTGCTCCCCTTATCGCCGAGGCTGCCGGCAAGAAAGCGGACTTTGTGGTTCTCCCTGAGACGCTGACTTATTATGGGAGCGGTCGGAACTATGCTCAATGTGCTGAGTCGGTCCCGGGTCCTTCAACAGCATACTTTGGTTCATTGGCAAAAAAACACGACCTCTACATCGTGGCCGGTTTGCTCGAGAGAGAAGAAAGCCTCGTTTACAATGTTGCGGTGCTGATTGGGCCAGAAGGTGTGGTGGGTAAATATCGCAAAGTTTGTTTGCCTCGCGGGGAAATTGAAGGAGGCCTTACGCCGGGAACCGAGTATCCGGTGTTCAAAACCCGTTTTGGCAAAGTGGGGATGATGGTGTGTTACGACGGGTTTTTCCCGGAGGTCGCACGTAACCTCAGCAATAATGGCGCGGAAATCATTGCCTGGCCGGTATGGGGTTGTAACCCGATGTTGGGGGCGGCACGCGCGTGTGAAAATCATGTTTACGTTGTTAGCAGCACCTACACCGATGTTTCCCGTAACTGGATGATCTCGGCCATCTACGGTCATGACGGTAAACCTCTGGCGCAGGCCAAAGAATGGGGCTCAGTTGCCATCACCGAGGTGGACTTAAATAAACGCCTCTACTGGCATAGCCTGGGAGATTTCAAGGCACAGATTCCCGCCCATCGTCCGCCGGATAATTTGGGGACCAAGTGAATCGCCGAAAATTTATTATTGGTTCCGGCTTGGTCGGGCTCGGCTTGGCTTCAAGAGGGTTCTCCGCTCCGGCCAATCATCCATTCGCAGTGGTGTTGGGGACTGCCCAGGATGGCGGCTATCCGCAGGCAGGTTGCAAAAAGGAATGCTGCAGGGGATTGTGGGGTGATGTCACCAAAAGGCGTGATGTGGCGAGTTTGGGTATTGTTGACCCAGTAACAAACCAACGCTGGTTTATTGAGTGTACCCCGAGTTTTCCCCGTCAAGTTCGCCGATTGGATGAGGCGTATCCCAAGTTGACTGGCAAACTCGATGGCATCCTGCTTACCCACGCCCACATCGGTCATTACGCGGGGCTCATCCATCTGGGGCACGAGGTGATGGGAACCAAGAGCATCCCCGTCCATGCCATGCCGCGTATGGAGAATTTTTTACGGACGCAGGGGCCTTGGAGTCAGTTGGTGGGCCTGAAAAATATTCGGCTCTCTCCCATGCGCGATGGGCGTGCCTTTGGCTTAAATAAACGCTTGCGTGTCACGCCATTCCTTGTGCCGCACCGCGATGAATTTTCTGAAACAGTTGGGTTTCAGATTGAAGGGCCGAAACAAAAAATTCTGTGGTTGCCCGATATTGATAAGTGGGGGAAATGGAAGACCCCTCTTGAGAAAGTACTCAAAGAAGTGGATGTTGCCTACCTGGATGGCACCTTCTTCGCCAATGGCGAGTTGCCTGGCCGGGATATGTCCAAAATCCCCCATCCTTTTATCGCTGAGACAATGCACCGCCTAAAAGATCAACCGGCTTCTGTGCGTGCCAAAGTTCGTTTTATTCATCTCAACCACACCAATCCTGCCCATCATTCAGATGGTTTTGCGGCCAAACAAATCAGGAAAGCAGGCATGCAGGTTGCCGAACAGGGCGAACGTGTTGAGTTGTAACTGTCGTGAGTTAGGAACAATATAGATCTGATGCGTGTTTTGTTTCTACTATTGAGTTACACACTGAATGCCGGTGAGCAGGGAGCTTTGGTGATTGTAGGCGGGGGAGGGACTCCTGAAATGGTTCGTAAACATTTTGTGGAACTTGCTGGTGGAAAAAAGGCGCGCATAGCCGTTCTCCCCCAAGCCTCCAATCGCCCTAATCGGGGTGAAGCTTCAGTGGAAGTTTATTCCAAGCTTGGTGCCGGTGAGGTTTACAATGTAACACTGGATGATCCAAAGAAAGCCCGGGCACTGATCAATAAGGCAACAGCCATCTGGTTTCCGGGGGGGAGTCAGGCGCAACTGTATGAAGCTTTAGACAAGGCGGGGTTGGTCGATTTTGTCCGAGGGCGGCATCGTGCAGGTATTCCCTTTGCCGGGACCAGTGCGGGAGCGGCCATTATGTCTGAAGTGATGATTCCCAATGCGCCCGAAAAGCCCGGTTTGATTGGAGGCAACACCCCAATTACCAAGGGGCTGGGTTTGGTGCCCGAATTGATCGTCGATCAACACTTTATTGCCCGACACCGGATGGATCGGCTTTTAAGCGCGGTTATGGATCATCCGGACCGAATAGGAGTCGGTATCGGTGAGGCGACAGCAATCGTTGTTCGCGGTGGTAATTTTACCGTTATGGGGAAAGGTAGTGTGGTGGTGATGGACGCGCGTAAGGCCAAAATTCCTGGCGGCAAATCCGGAAAACTCCAAAGTGGGGTGCACTTAAGCCTCAATATTTTAAAGGCCGGCCAAACGTTTCAGTTCAAGGAACTTAAATGAGACTGCTTTGCTTCATTCTACTTTTTTGTCTTCAGTCTGCTTGGGCTGCAGATACTACATTGTCTTCGGGTAAACCTTCAGAGGTTGGCATGGATGCTACTATTCTGGAAGCGGGGGTGAACATGTACCGCAAAGCCATTGAACGTGATGAGGTGCGTAGCGCGGTGATCCTGATTGCGCGCAAGGGCCGGGTGGTTGTGCACGAAGCTTTGGGATGGAAGGATAAGGAGAGGGGTATCCGACTCAAGAAAAACGCCATGTTTCGCATGGCATCCAATACCAAGCCGGTTGTGGCGACTGCCATCGCGATTCTGGCGGAGCAGGGTAAGTTGCGGTTTGATGACCCGGTTCATCGCCATATCAAGTCCTTTGATAATGCCAATGCGAGTGAGATCATGCTGCATCATCTGTTGACGCATACCAGCGGTTTTCGGATTAAACCGATTTTCTTTAAACCGCTCATAGAAAAATCTGCCAAACATCCAAATGCTCCCAGTTTAAAGTTGGAGGTGGACCGTTTTGGCGAAGTGGGGGCAGCTGAACCCATAGGAAAAAGTTACAGTTACAGTAACGCCGGTTTCAATACGCTGGGGGCAGTGGTCGAGACAAAATCAGGCAAGCCGCTCGAAATTTATCTGGATCAACTAATCTATGAACCTCTCCGAATGAATGACAGTTACCATCACGAGGTGGCTGATAAGCTGGATGGAAAATTGAATCGCATGTCAGTGGTTTATTACAAGCGCGATGGAAAATGGATTCAGGGCTGGAAACCGGGTCAACCCCCAAAATATCCCTTTGTCCGCGCTTCAGGAGGGATGATTTCCACCGCCATGGATTACGCCGTGTTCTGTCAAATGCATCTCAATGGTGGGGTTTATGGAGGCAAACGGATTTTGAAGGCGGCGACAGTAAAGTTGATGACTACCCCCCACACTGAGTCGCTTTACACTTCCGATGAAAAATCCAAGCAGCTCCATTATTATGGTTATGGTTGGCGTGTCCACAAGGATGGAGTATTTGGTCATACGGGGTCTGATGGGACTGCTGCCTGGGTGGATTCTGAAGAACAGTTGATAGTGTTAGCCTTCACCCAGAGCCCGGCGGGGGGCAAGTTGCGCGACCGTTTTTTTAAGCTCGTGCAATTGGCGATTGAAAAGCCCTAGCCAACCAACGCTTGTAATAAGTGCGTATTCTGGTTTTCTTTCCTCGACTTTCGCCTGTGATTTGAATGCAGATTCTGTATCGAGATGGTCATTAATCGTTGGTTGGAATGAGGAAAAAATGAAACTAGAACAAATTGCTTCACTGATCTCAGGCACCTTGGACGGGGATGGTTCGATTGAAATTAATGGGGTGCGTGGGGTAAAGGATGCCAGGGAAGGGGATATTACCTTTTTGAGTAGCGGAAAATATCTGAAGTTCCTGCAGGGTTCCAGTGCTTCTGCGGTTATAACTGCAGAGCGAGTCGAAACATCGCTTCCTCAAATCATTGTTGCCAAACCGGAGCTGGCTTTTGCCCGTCTCATTAGCGAGTTTCATCCCGAACCGATTGCCAAGCCAGGAATTCATTCCAGTGTTGCCTTTGGGGATAATGTGAAGCTGGGTGATAATGTTTCTCTGGCTTCAGGGGTTAGCATTGGGAGCAACGTGGTGATTGGTGATGGGGTGGTGTTGCATGCCAATGTGGTGATTGGTGATGATTGTCTTATTGGCGATCACAGTATCCTGCACCCGAATGTGACCCTATATCGGAATTCTGAGTTGGGCCGACACGTTATTCTTCACTCCGGAGTGGTGATTGGAGCTGACGGGTTTGGTTATACAGTGGATGAAGTGGGTCGGCATTTCAAAATTAATCAGGTTGGTCGCGTGGTGATTGAGGATCACGTTGAAATTGGGGCCAATAGTTGTGTGGATCGGGCAGCCTTGGATACGACCCTGATAAAGGAGGGAACCAAAATAGATAATCTGGTGCAGGTGGCTCATAATTGCACGGTGGGGGAACACTCCATTTTAGTGTCTCAAGTCGGATTGGCCGGCAGTGTAACTTTAGGGCATCACGTCGTGTTGGCGGGGCAGGTGGGGGTGGGAGATCATGTTACACTTGGAGATCAGGTGACACTCACTGCAAGATCCGGCACCTTTCGGGATGTTGAAAGCAATTCAGTGGTCAGCGGGTTTCCAGTTGTCCCCAATGCCCAATGGAAGAGGGAAATGGCATCGCTCCCCAAGCTTCCCGACCTGATAAAACAGGTTAGGAAACTGGAAGCCCGACTGGAGGCAATGGAATAGGGGTTCAGAATCTAAAGGGAGTTCGAATTTCAGCTTCCTTTACCCCAACCAATACTTGAAATAACCCTTTATTCTGTTTCTCTTCCTGAACAAACCCCGATAATTAAAACCATGAACCCCATTTCTTATTTAAAGACCACGCTTATTCTGCTCTCGATTTTTATTTCATCTCTTTCTTCAGAGGGCAAGGAGGCGATAACGCACTCATTTCTGGGGGCAGGTAAAGCCAACCGGGTGGTGATTGTGGGTGAAGATGGTAAAGTTCAGTGGCGTTTCGATATGCCCGCGAGTGATGGTTGGGTATTATCCAGTGGAAACGTTTTGTTGGCGTTATACGGCACCAAGGGTTTTCCCAATGGGGGAGTGGTGGAGGTGGAACGAAAGACCAAGAAAATTGTCTGGTCCTATAAGGGTCAGCAAAAAGAGATCAGTACGGTGCAACCTTTAGGGTCGGGGAAGTATTTGGTGGCCGAGTTGGGACCGCAACCCCGTGCAATTGTGATTAACCGCAAGGGTGAGATTTTAAAATCCACTCCGCTGGCCTGTCAGAAAAAGAATTTCCACATGCAAACCCGCATGCTGCGCGCGCTGCCTAATGGCAATTATATTGCACCGCATCTCTTGGACTTTGCGGTGAAGGAATATAACCCAGACACCGGCAAGGTGTTGCGCAGTTTTCCTACTGATGACCGGGGCCGCGCCAAGCGTGATTGGCCTTTCACAGGGATTCGTCTGGCCAATGGGAACACACTAATTGGCTGTACCAACGGTAACCGCATTATTGAGGTGGACACCAAGGGTAAGATTATCTGGAGTGTGGATAATAAGGACATTGGCGAGAACTTGTTTGATGATGCCTGTGGGGTTCAGCGGTTGCCCAACGGTAATACGGTTATTACCAGCTATCATGCCAAGGGTGACGCAGTGAAGTTATTTGAAGTCACGCGCGAGAAGAAAGTGGTCTGGCGTTATAACGGCCAAAAAGCTGGCTTCCATCATTTTCAAATCCTCACCACCAACGGTAAATCGATAAAGGAAAATACCTGGAAGTAAAATGGGTCGGTTAATTGTTTTATGGGGTTTTCTGTTGGCCGTCTCCCTCTCGGCTAAGGAGGCCAAACCCAACATCCTTTTCATCATGGCCGATGACCTCGGCTGGATGGATCTTGCCTGTCAGGGCAATAAACTGGTCGAGACACCGAACCTGGACCGGTTGGCCAAACAGGGTATGCGCTTTACTGACGCCTATGCGGCCGCACCAGTGTGTTCGCCCACACGGTGTGCGGTATTGACCGGACAGGCTCCTGCGCGCATTGGCCTTACCACACATTTACCGGGGATGTTTTTCCCGAAGGATAACCGCCCGCAACCGGCCATCCTCACCAAGCAGCTTGATACCGATTATGTCACTATCGCTGAGCGCATGCGTGAAGCGGGTTACAAGAGTGCTTTTCTGGGTAAATGGCATATTGCTTCGAGTGTTGGAAAGGGAGGCAGGGTGGCTCCGGAGCTTTCGCCCATCGGGCAGGGCTTTGATATCAATATTGGTGGCACCTCTTATGGAGGCCCGCCCAGTTTCTTTTCGCCCTACCGAAATGGAGAACTAAAAGACGGACCTGAAGGCGAGTATCTTCCAGATCGATTGGTTAATGAGACCATAAAATTTATTGGTCAGAATAAATCCAAGCCGTGGATGACGCACCTGTGGTTCTACACCGTGCACTGGCCGATGCAGGCACCTGAACCCTTGCTCAAAAAATATGCTGAGCGTAAAGGGCCGGGCCTTAATGATACCCGTTATGGAGCCATGATTGAAGCCATGGACATGGCGATCGGCCGCTTACTCAAGGCTCTGGATGAGATGGGGGAATCTGAAGAGACACTCCTTATTTTTACCAGTGACAATGGCGGGTTTGCCGGCGTGTCTGATTGTCGGCCGCTGCGTGAATCCAAGGGGCACCTCTATGAAGGCGGTATCCGGGTGCCGATGATCGTGCGTTGGCCGGGAAAAGTGAAGTCGGGCACATTATGTGATACGCCGGTCATCAGTATGGATTTTTATCCGACATTCTTAGAGTTGGCTAACTTGAAGCCCGGCAAACAACCCATCGATGGCGAAAGTTTACTGCCCCTTTTCAAGCAGAGTGGAGAACTAAAGCGCAAGGCGATTTATTTTCATTACCCCAACTACGCCTGGCACATGGATAACCGGCTGGGCAGTGTTATTCGTGAGGGCGACTGGAAACTCATTCGCAATTACGATGATAATTCATTGGAACTCTACAATCTTCCCAAGGACCTCAGCGAAAAGAGAAACGTTGCGAAACAAAATCCCAAACTTGCTGCGCGTTTGAATAAAAAGCTTACCACTTGGCTTAAAGCAACCGGTGCTCCCATGCCACGCCCGCCGCGCGAAAGCAAGTAACGTGACTTTAGGGTCGCATTACGAAGCGAAGGGGAAGTTTCGTGAGCGCAGGGTGCGCCCGTCCTTGGTGACCAGCAACGCGTCGGCTTCGGGTGTTTTTTCGACCAGCGCTAGGCCGTGCTTGGGACCCAACACGAAAATGGCGGTGGACAGGGCGTCGGCCTCCATGCCGCTCCTGGCCACGACGGACACGCTGGACAAGGTCTTGGGTGATTGGCCGGTACGCGGGTCGAAGATGTGGTGCGTCTTGAAATTCGGCGTGAAAGTCGTCGCGTAATCGCCGGAGGTCGCCAGGCAACGGCCCTCAAGCTTTGCCAATGCCAGATAGGTATCCTCTTTGCGCGGATGCTTGATGCCCACCTTCCAGCCCACGCCCTCGGGCTTGGTGCCCAGCGCGTTGATCTCGCCGGTGTCCACGAGCGCGTGTTTAACACCCGCCTTCCGCAGCACCGCCGTCACGCGATCGGCCGCAAAGCCCTGCGCAATGCCATTGAGAGTCAGCGCCATGCCATGTCGCTTGAAGTATACCTCATCATTAGCCACGACCAGGTCGCGCCAATCCACCAGTGACCTGGCTGCCTTGACTTCCTCCGACGTTGGTGTGCGTCCCGCCTTTTTTGCCCTGGCGAATAATTCCCACAATGGCTGCACCGTTACGTCGAACGCGCCGTTGGTTGCCCTGGCCACCGACTGCGCGTGCCGTAATACGGTCTTCAGGGACCGGTGCTGTGGTCCTTGCAGGATTCGGTGGCGATTCAATATCCTCACCTGGCTGCTGCTTCGGTAAATACTCAGCAACGACTCGACCTGCTCCAGTTCCTTAAAAGCTGCATCCAACGCAGTCTTGGCGCGCGCCTCGGTTTCATGAAAGAGGGTAATAGTCACGCTGGAACCAAGCGCTTTGGCACTCCGGGTGGCCTTTGCCGTCTGTTTTGAGGCGGCATACAGGGAAGGCAGGGACATCCCGCCAACGGATAGTCCCAACAAAAAACATCGACGAGGAATCTTACCCATAACCTGAGGCAAGCTTAAATCACGGATTAGACACGGGCCAGTCCTTTCGTAAACCAGCGATTCCTTGATTTAAGCCAAGAGACGGGGCACGATTTACCGCATGTTGATCAAGCGCGTATGCATTGCTCTGGCCTTGGCTTTTTCACTTTCGCTTCACGCTGCGCACCAGGTGCTGGTGGAGGCTGAATCATTTGTCCAGCACGGCGGATGGAAACTCGACACGCAGTTTATCCATGAGATGGGAACGCCCTACCTCCTGGCCCACGGACTGGGCCGACCGGTGAAGGATGCCCAAACGAAAATAACCTTTCCGGCCACGGGCGAGTACCGCGTGTTTGTGCGCACCAAGGACTGGGTGGCCCGCTGGAAGGCGAAGGGGCAGCCGGGTAAATTTAAACTGGCGATTGATGGGCAGGCACTGCCGGCAACCTTCGGCACCGAGGGCGCCAAGTGGTATTGGCAGGATGGGGGAAGGGTGATGATCCAGCGCGGACAGGTAACACTTGCGCTCAAGGACTTGACGGGATTTGACGGGCGCTGCGACGCGATTTTCTTCACTACTGACCCGGATACTCTGCCCCCCAATGACTCCAGAATCATGCCCACATGGCGGCGGACGTTGCTGGGACTGCCGGAAAAGCCGGTGGAAAAAACGTATGACCTGGTGGTGGTCGGCGGCGGCTATTCCGGCATGGGCGCGGCCATCTCGGCGGCGCGTATGGGCTGCAAGGTGGCGCTGATCCAGAACCGCCCGGTGCTCGGCGGCAATGGCTCCAGCGAGGTGCGCGTGTGGGCCAAGGGAAATATCCGCCGGGGCAGGTTCCCACGCATCGGCGAGATCGTGGAGGAATTTTCGGACCAAGCCAGGAAGTCGCCGGGCACCTATGAAGAGTTTGGGGATGCCAAGAAGGAGAAGATTGTGCGCGCGGAGAAAAACATCGACCTTTTCCTCAATCACCACGCCTACAAGGTGGATGCGGGCAAGGGTCGCCTTGAGGCGGTGTATGCCTTTGACACGCGCACCAGTCGGCACACGCGGTTCGCGGCGCGATTGTTTGCCGATTGCACCGGGCACGGCACCATCGGGCACCTGGCCGGAGCCCATCTCGACATGACGCCCAAAGGCCGCATGGGAATGAGCAACATGTGGGCCTGGGACGAGCGGGATGAGGCCAGGAGTTTCCCCAAGACCCCCTGGGCCCTTGACCTGGAAATGAAGGACTTTCCCTACCCGCGCGCCCATCATGGTCAATGGTTTTGGGAGGGTGGTTTTGACAAGGACGCCATCGGCGATGCCGAAGGCATCCGCGACTGGAACCTGCGGGCCGTCTTCGGGGCATTCAACGCGATGAAAAACCGTGACGGCGCCGACAAGCATCGCAACGCCTTCCTCACCTGGGTGGCCTACATTGGCGGCCCACGGGAATCGCGCAGGCTCATGGGCGACGTGGTATTGACCGAGGAGGACATCGTGAAAAAAAGGGATTTCCCCGACGGCTGTGTGCCGAGCACCTGGTCGATCGACCTGCATTATCCGAAGGAGCAGTACGCCAAAAAGTATCCCGACAATCCGTTCATCTCCATTGCCAAGCACAACCGCGCAGTGGACCGCGCCTTTGGTTATCCTGTGCCCTATCGTTGCTTTTACTCACGCAACATCGAGAACCTTTTCATGGCCGGCCGCAACATCAGCGTGACGCACGAGGCCCTGGGTACCACGCGCGTGATGAAAACCTGCGGCATGATGGGCGAGGTGGTGGGCAAGGCTGCCAGCATCTGTATCGACCGCCAATGCAAGCCGCGCGATGTCTACACCGGTTATCTTGATGAACTGAAGCGGTTATTGCATCTTCCCGGCAAAGCCCGGCGCCTGACGGTGTCCGCGAAGATTATCATCCCGAAAAACATCCCTCCCCCGGCTGGTCCTCATGGCCCGATGAGCGGCCAGGACCCCGCCAAGTTGGCCGGGATCGTGATTGATGACCCGAAGGCAAAAAAGATAGGCATATGGAATCGCAGCGGCGGCCTGAAGAATTATGTCGGATACGGCTACCTCTACGCTGGCGGCGGAAGCGGGGCGGCCATTGAGTTTGAGTTTCAGGTGCCCAAGAGTGGAAACTACGAGGTACGCGTGGCGTACGGGCACCACCCCAACCGATGCACCCGGGTGCCTGTCACCGTTCACTCGGCTGACGGACAGAAGGCCGCCACCATCAACATGAGCCAACCGGCGCCCCTGAACGGGTTTATCTCCCTGGGCACCTACCCGTTTGTGGCCGGACGGCCGGGCATGGTGCGCATTGACACCGTCGGCGTGAAGGGCGCGGTGCACACCGACGCCATCCAGGTACTACCCATCAAGCCTTAAATTGCCTTGAGCCAACCTACCGCCAGGTGTCGCGCACGGGGTTGGCCGATGATCCTGTGGCGGGTGGCGTGTTTTGGCGCGGTACTGTGGCTCATTCATGACCAGCACCAAAGCCGGACCCGCCGGCAACGCATTGAAGATGCGGCCCCGCTCAAGTGGCTCCAACAATGGTTCCCACAGATGGAAAAAGTGGGAGAGGGGAATGCCAGCGAAACTTTCAGAACAGTGCTTGGTGGGAACGGACAGGAACTGGGTTACTACATCCTGAGTGCACCCCGCAGCGACCGGGTGCGGGGCTACTCCGGCCCAAATGATTTGCTGTTGGCCTTTGATCCAGAGCACCGGTTGCTGGGCATGCGATTGCTGCGCAGCGGCGACACACCTGATCACGTTGCTGCGGTGACCAACAACCCGGCTTTCCTCGGGCAATTCAAAAAACAGCACCGCAAAGATCTTGTCTCGAGCCGGTGGATGGAAAACGTAGATGCGGTCAGCGGGGCCACCCTCACCAGTCTGGCCATTGCCGAGGGCATAAGCGTGCGCCTTGGTGGTTCAGCTCCCTCATTGCGGTTTCCCCAGAAACTGTCCCTGAAGGAAATCCAGGAGCACTGGCCGGGGGCCACTGACTTGAAGGCGCCCAGCCAGCCGGCCAATTGGCACACCGTTTATGGTGCCGACGAAATTCTGGGTTATGCCGCCCGCACATCGCCGGCTGCCGATGGGATCATTGGTTATCAGGGTCCCTCCGATATACTGCTAGTGTTTGATCTCAATGGCTCGGCGCGCGCCCTGTCCATCCGCAAGAGTTACGAAAACAAGGAGTACTACGGATATCTCCAGGAGGATGAATATTACCTCAACTCCTTTCGCGGGTGGACCCTTGAGCGATTGGCGGCCATCGACATGAACTCGACCGAGGTGGAAGGCGTGAGTGGCGCCACCATGACCAGCCAGGCCGTGGCCGCCGCTGCCAAAAAACGGGCCCAATGGCTGCTGGATTATCAGGCGCATCCACCGTCTCCGCCTCCTCCAGCCTGGAAATCGCGCGATACCGGCCTGGCCATTGTCCTGGCGGGCGGCTTGCTCTTTGCCTTCACCTCACTGCGGGGAAACCGGACTGCCCGTCTGGCGTTTCGGGTGGCACTGGTAATTTACCTCGGGTTTTTTTTGGGCGACATGCTCTCCCTCTCGCTATTGGGGGGCTGGGCGCAGAACGGCGTGGAATGGACGGCCGCGCCGGGCCTGTTGATGCTGGCACTGGCAGCGGTGCTGGTGCCCCTGGGTACCGGCCGACAATTGTACTGCCACCAGATCTGTCCGCATGGAGCCCTGCAGGAGATGCTGCGCCGCCGGTTGCCGTGGCAATGGACCGTGCCAGGGCCGCTCGCCCGCTGGCTGCGTAAAGTGCCCTTGATCCTGCTGGCCATTGCGCTATTGGGAGTAATGGGATTGATGCACGTGAACCTGTCAGCCTTGGAGCCCTTTGACGCGTATCTCATTGGGATAGCCGGATGGGGAAGCATTGCCATCGCGATCCTCGGTTTGGTGGCCTCCCTGTTCGTCTCCATGGCCTACTGCCGATACGGTTGCCCCACGGGGGCGCTGCTGTCATTCCTCCGCAGAAATTCCAGTGCCAATCAATGGTCTGCGGGCGACAGCGCGGCGACAGCGCTGTTGCTGGTGGCGGCGCTCCTGCACTGGATGTAGCCGCATGATGACGCTGACTCAGTAGCCGGATTAAAAGGCAACCGATTCTCCCATGCAGCGTCCACCAAGATCGCTTAATAGGTAATTAGCCTTGGGGCCTTTTTGATCGGTTGGTGGAGCAACGTGTGATTGAAAAAAATCACACCTTGTGGTATAGCTTCGTCAGGAGGTTTGGATGGGTAAAGCAATCAAGACAGGGGTGGTGGCGACCCGTGAAAAGAACGGGCAAACAGAGGTGCTTTTGGTTTCCACCAAGAATAATGGTTGGGGAGTTCCCAAGGGAAACCTGATGCCTGAGCTGGGCAAAAAGAAAACGGCACTGGAGGAGGCTTACGAGGAGGCAGGAGTGCTCGGGGAAATTTCCGATGACAGGAAGGCCACGATTGAACATCCCGACTGGATCCTCGACCTGTATCCCATGAAAATTTCCAAGCTCCTCAAGAAATGGCCTGAGATGGATTGGCGTGAGCGCGAGTGGGTGCCACTCAAGAAGGTTGAAAAATGGCTGGCCTATCCCGCGTTGGTGGAGTGTGTTGAGGAACTCGCCGGCTGATCGTTTTCCCTTTATTTTAGGTTCGGGCTCTTCAGTTGCCGGCTTACCTTTCTTCACGTAGCATCGGGCTCATGCGTTTCCTCATTGTATTTCTGGCTATTGCTGGCTCGGTCTTGGCACAGCCCAATATTCTATTCATCATGTCTGATGATCATGCCTCAGAAGCCATTGGCGCATATGGTTCCTGGCTCAAGAAATACTGTTCTACCCCCACAATTGACCGGTTGGCAGCTGAAGGCATGCGGTTTACCAATGTCTGCTGCAATAACTCCATCTGCTCACCCAGTCGTGCCACCATTCTTACGGGGCAATACAGTCACAAGAATGGCGTCCCCAGTCTTAATGGTGCCATTAATGAGGATTCACCGCAGGTGGCGGCCCAGCTGCAAAAGGCTGGCTACCAAACGGCCGTCTTTGGGAAGTGGCATTTGACCTCGCAGCCCAAGGGGTTTGACACCTACAAGGTCACGCGCGGGCAGGGCTCATGGTTTGATCCGGTGTTCTTCACAAAAACAGGCCAGTGGTATGGCAAAAAGAAAAAACGTGATCGGGTGCCTGGCGAGAAACATGAGGGCTACTGTTCAGATGTCTACACTGATCAGGCTCTTCAGTGGCTCAAGGCGCGCGATGCCAAGAAACCCTTCTGCATGATGTTGCATTTTAAGGCTCCACATCATTCCTATGAATACCCTGAGCGCTGGAAGGATTATCTGAAGGATACACTGATCCCTGAACCCCCCAGCCTGCATGAGGACGTGGAAAAAACCAGCCCACTGCTCAAGGGAGTGCATACCTGGCATATGGTGGATAAAAACGGTTACTTTGGCAGGCATGAAAAAGATGAGGAACCGCCGATGTGGCCGCATGATGGCAGTATCCGCAGTAAAACTTCTGCGGCCTACCAGCACATGATCCACAAATACCTGCGCGCAGTGGGTGCAGTGGATGACAATATCAAGCGCGTCATCGATT
>Ga0208411_1001489_pt1 | contig 15779 bp, 11 predicted proteins | sample ETN01SmetaG_4_FD_185793 | JGI IMG/M metagenome (GOLD analysis project Ga0208411, IMG submission 185793) | Marine microbial and viral communities from oxygen minimum zone, Eastern Pacific Ocean - ETNP2014F12-01SV261 (SPAdes) (version 2) | ecosystem: Environmental > Aquatic > Marine > Oceanic ... | reverse complement strand
TATTTTCTTTGGCTCCAATGATGATATGATATATGCTGTTGACAGCGATGGAAATGCATTGTCTAGTTGGCCTGTAGCAGTAAATGGCACAATTGTTGGTTCGGTTGTGTTTTCTGATTTAGATGGGGATGGTTCCCCGGAGATTGTTGCAGCTACAGATATGGGCGATGTTCTAGCCTTTAACCTGGACGGCAGTTATGTGAATTATTTCCCTATTTCTAATACTTTCCCTTTTTCCGGTTCACCTATGATAACCGATTTAGATGATGACGGTGATTTAGAGATACTCGCAGGATCTGGCAGTAATTTGGCGGTAATTGATATTAAGAAACAGGGGGTCAGCGAAGGATATTGGAGTGAATTTCGTGGTGGATTTGAGCGGAGAGGTTCAAATAGTTTGAGTGGCTGTATGGATGATCAGTACTGTAATGATAATGAAAGCGCAATTTGGGATGATGGGAGTTGCTCTATTAAAAATAATATATGTGGTGATGGAAAATTTGGTTGTGACTGCAATGGAGTATGTAATGGTACTGCAGTTTTGGATTGCGCTGGAATATGCAATGGATATACAGCTGTTGATCAGTGTGGTGAATGTGGAGGAAATGGCCCAGAGGAGGGACATAACTGCGATGGAACCCCTTTGCTGCTGGAAGAAGCATTGCTGCCTAATAAATACAGTCTTGTGAATATATATCCTAATCCATTTAATCCCGTCACAACTATTAAATATGGATTGCCAGATTATGTGCCGGTGAAGATTGCTGTGTATGATATATGGGGCAGGCAGGTTGCGATTTTGATAAATAATTATGAGTCTCCAGGGTTTCATTCGCTCTCCTGGGACGCATCTTCATATCCCTCAGGGTTATATTTTATACGAATAAATTCCTATACATTCACTGAAACCCGGAAAGTTCTCCTTATTAAATGATCACTCTGATATAATACCATTTTCTTGATGCAGATCACAAAAATATTGACCTTGAAAAAAGCTGTTGACTTAAACAGGCTACCAATTATAAGTTTAGCACGTATGATAAATGATATATCCATCGTGGTAACGAACAAAAACAATAACTGTTGTTGCTGTTGTTGTGGGGGATCTCCGTACCGGTGATAGGATAATCACATACTTATTAAATTAAGAATTTGAATCCCTCTCACTGGCGAGAGGGATTTTTTATTTTAAGGACAAAAATGAAAGAATGGAAAGAAATACTGGAAAATAAAATCACTGCTGAACTGAAAGAGCAGATCGATATTTTTGAAACCCAGATTGAACTCAAGAGAATGGGCAAGGTGGAGGATCAGCTTTTTGCGGAAACCCGTCTTCGTAAAGGCGTTTACGGCCAGAGATATGACAATGGACAGCGGCACGATGGAAATGAGACTAAGGAACTTAATTTTCCAAGTGGTGATCTCCTGAAAGGTCCTGAAACGGTATGGGATGCGCCGGGAATGCTGCGGATTAAGATCCCGTTTGGAAGCCTGAACCCCGAGCAGATGCGGGTCTTGGCCGATCTTTCTGAAGAATATGCAGATGGAGTACTCCATATTACCACCCGGCAGGATTTTCAGTATCATTATGTACATATTGATGATACGCCGACTATCATGCGGCGACTAGCATCTGTTGGCATAACCACCCATGAAGCCTGTGGAAATGTGACCAGGAATGTTACTGCATGCCCAAAATCAGGAGTATGTCATGGTGAAGTATTTGATGTTTCTCCCTATGCCAAGGCTATGACAGAATTTATGCTGGATCATCCTGACTGTCAGGATTTTGGCAGAAAATTTAAAATTTCATTTTCCGGCTGCAGTGAGGATGCCTGTGGAATAGTGAAAATGCATGATCTGGGTGCCGTAGCAAAAATACAGGATGGAAAGAAAGGATTTGAGATATATGTGGGTGGCGGACTCGGAGCGGTGGCTCATGAGGCAAAAGTCATGTATGATTTTCTTCCGGAAGAAGAAATACTTCCACTAGCACAGGCTATTGGGCGAGTATTTACCCGTCTGGGTGAGAAGAAAAATCGCGCTAAGGCTCGCATTAAGTTCCTGGTAGTTAAACTGGGTCTTGAAGAATTCATCCGTATTGTGGAAGAAGAACGGGAAAAGCTTCCCCATGATGACAAGTGGACCAGCTATATTGATGAGCTACCGGCATGGGGTGAAAAGCCAAAGAAAGAGGCAGTTCCATTAAATGACACTGAAAAACCCGACGGATTTGATTTTTGGATGCAGAAAAATGTACAAACACAACGCCAGAATGGATACAGGGTGGTAACTATTATGCTCCCGCTTGGTGATCTGAGTTCTCATCAGATGCGTCAATTGGCTGATATTGCAGAAAAATATATAGGAAATACAGTCCGTACTACTGTGGAACAGAATTTCGTACTGCGCTGGGTGAGTGAAGCCGATTTGCCAGATCTTTATAAAGAGCTGAATGCAATTGGTTTGGCTGATGCTGGTGCGGGATCCATTATAGATATAACCGCCTGCCCTGGAACAGATACCTGTAAACTGGGTATCGCCTCCTCCCGGGGTTTGGCGGCCGAATTGCGTCAGATGCTGTCACCAGAGAAAATGGAACTGGATGAAGCAGTGCAGAAACTACGCATTAAAATAAGCGGCTGCTTTAACTCCTGCGCACAGCATCATATTGCTGATCTGGGTTTTTATGGCAACAGCCGTACATTCAAAGGATATAAAGTACCACATTTTCAGGTAGTTTTAGGTGGTGCGTGGAAAAATAATGCAGGAAACTTTGGAATGGCCATGGGTGCTGTACCATCGAAAAACATACCAAAAGTGGTATTAAAACTCACTGGATATTATGTAGATAACCGTACCCATAAAGATCAATCCTTCCATGAATATTATGCCAGCCAAAATAAATCAGATATTAAATCTCTGCTCATAGAATTTTCTGAGATACCACCATATATGGAAAACTCTGATTTTTATACTGACTGGGGAGATCCTCGTGTATTTACCTTGGGTGATATGGGAGTGGGTGAATGTGCCGGAGAAGTGGTTTCGCTTACGGAAGTTGAACTTGCGTCTGCTGAGCGAATCTGTTTTGAGGCACAAGTGGAACTGGATGAAGGAAATCTGGAAGATGCAGAAGGTAAAGCATATAAATCCATGCTGAGAGGGGCAGCAGCACTTATCAGAAAAGAGTTTCAGGATGTACCCAGTGATCCAGATGATATTGTATTGCAGTTTAAAGAACATTTTTATGATACAAAAATATTTTTTGATCGATTTGCCAAGGGGAAATTTGGCAAATATCTTTTACATAGGAATGAAAATCCCCCAACAGATTTAAATAATGACCTGGTTCACAGAAAGATTGAAGAAAGCCAGTTATTTTTAGAAGCAGCGCATGCTTGTTATGCAAGGCTTAGAGATGTTGAAACAAAAGAAAATCGAGGTTAGGAGATATGGATCTGCAAAAATTTGGAGTTAAACTGTTTTTTAATACGAATGGAAGTTACTCATCTAAAGATTTTGTGCCTGTTTTTCATAATTGGATTCAAGATAAGGCCATAGATAATCATCTGCTCATTGATGTGACGGATTATTCTCATATACCGGATGGGCCTGGTGTGATGCTTATTGCCCATGAAGGGCATTTCAGTCTGGATCAGGAAAGCCAACAACCGGGTATCATGTATATGAGAAAAACTGAGGTAGCAGGTAGCTTTACAGAGCGTTTTAATAAGGTGCTGTCAACTGTCATAAAGGCGGCAAACCTCCTGAGTGACAAAGATGTAAGTAAACAGGTTGATTTTACACTTAATTCATTCCGCTTTATTGCAAATGACAGGCTTTATGCAGAAAATACAGCAGATAATCAGGATTTATATAAGCAGAAAATACAAAAAGCTCTTGATGGAAGATATCCAGACAGCCAATTTGAATTTGGTGATGTTTCAGATGAAAATGAACGCCTGGCTTTTACTGTTAATTTTAGTAATGATATAGACATTTTAGAGGAAAATTAATCAGAGGATGGAGGAATAAAAGTGAATACTCAAGTATTACAGCAAGTACAAAACAAAACGATGAAACAATATAGGAAGAACCCTGTGGAGCTATTGAAATGGCTGAAAAATAATTTGCCAAATGAGAAGATAGTGATGGGAACAGGTTTCGGTCCACCAGGGATTGTTCTTTTAGATATGCTTTTCAAGGTTACAAGGGATATTTCTGTATTTTATATTGATACAGGTTTTCTGTTTGATCAAACATATGAATTGCGTGACAAACTTCAGGATAGATACGGGTTTAAATTCTTGCGATTTTCAACGGATATAACACCGGAAATGCAGGCTGATCAGTATGGTGATAAGCTCTGGGAAAAAGATCCGGATATCTGCTGTAATGTACGTAAAGTGATTCCACTGAAAGATGCACTGAAAGATTATGATGTCTGGATTACCGGTATAAGAAAAAAACAGACCCAGGTAAGAAAAGAGGCTGATCTTATCGAGTTCGAATCAAGATTTGAAGTGATTAAAATTAATCCCCTCATTGAATGGACTCATGATGAAGTCTGGGGCTATATTAAAGCGAACAATCTGCCCTACAATATCCTCCATGATCGAGACTATCCCAGTATTGGCTGCAAGCAGTGTACCAGTCCTGTATGTGCCGGAGCTGATGACCGTTCCGGACGCTGGAAAGGAACAAATAAAATTGAATGTGGATTACATAAATCAACCACAATAAGTTCAAATGAAACAAAAACTAAGGCAAATTAAATGAATAGACTTTTACCCATTTTTGTTAAACTGGAAAATCAGCCCTGTCTGGTAGTTGGTGGAGGAAAGATAGCGGGGCAGAAAATTAAACAACTGCTGGAAAGTAAAGCAGATGTAACAGTTAAAGCACTTGAAATATCAGACGATTTAAGGTCTCTTCCAATTACAATTGAGAAGGCTATTTATCGAGAAAATGATGTGAAAGGTTATAAATTAATAATTGCTGCAACAGATGATGATAATGTGAACCGACAAATATATGAGGACTCCCAGAAAAATGGCATACCGGTAAATGTTGTTGATCAGCCATCGCTATGTACTTTTTATATGGGTTCTGTTTTTCAGGATGGGGATGTAAAAGTAGCCATTTCTACCAATGGTAAATGCCCATCATTTGGTAAATATATTAGGGATCATATTTCTAATACATCTAAAGGGATGTGGGGCAAGGCATTAGAAAAATTGGCCTTGCAGAGGAAAAAAATAATCAATTCAATATCATCCTACTCAGAGAAACAGCTGGTAATGGAGAAATTGGTAAAAGATTCTCAAAATAAATTCATTCAAAAACAGGCTAAACGTGGGAAAGTCTTTATAGTTGGTGCCGGACCAGGAGATCCTGAACTTATCACGGTTAAAGGGTTACATGCTATCCAAAGTGCAGATGTGATTTTACATGATGCGTTGGTCCATCCTCATTTAGTATTCGAGATTAATACTAATGCAGAAAAGATATTTGTAGGTAAACGTGAAGGAAAACATTCTGTAAGCCAAGATACCATTCAGAGCCTATTAATTGAAGAAGCCAACAAGGGTAAAATAGTAGTACGCTTAAAGGGGGGTGACCCCTTCATATTTGGCAGGGGTGCTGAAGAAGCGGAAGCATTGACCACAGCAGGTATTACGTTTGAAGTGATTGCAGGTATTACCGCCGGATTAGGTGCTGCGGCAGGGTTCGGTATTCCATTAACCTCTCGAAATGAAGCACAGAGTACAACACTCATTACTGGACATCAATGTGAGAAAAATGGACGGCATAATTGGAGAGCCTTGGCAGATTTGGACTCAACGCTGGTTTTTTATATGGGTGTTAAAAATATCAGCAAAATTGCAGCTGCCCTCGTTGAGAACGGAAAGCCAGGTTCAACTCCCTTGGCAATTGTCCAGAATGGAACTATGGTTTCTCAAGCGATATTTTTATCAACCTTGGAAAAAGTTGAAAAAGCATTAAAAGGAGAATCTATAAAAACTCCAGCTGTTATTATAATCGGAGAAGTAGTTCATCATCATAAACGATTACAGAAATTTGTAGAATCCATCCCAAGCGAACAGGTGGATCCTGTTGGTGATTTTGGTTTTGATATTTGGAAAACGGATGTGTTTGAGGCGTAAGTCTACTTTTTCACGATTAAATCAAACCATGGAATTACTATTTTTAACTCAAGAATGAGCAGGGAAATTTAAATAATTTCTTTTTGAATAAGTTTATTCAGCAACAGAAGGAGTTAAATCGTTGGTGCATTGAATAGGCGAGAGCCAATGGGTATATTGACTCATTTTACCATGAATAATATCCAAATATAAATTCTTCAATTTCAGGGTTATTTCTCCTGGTTTTCCATTGCCTATAGATGAATCATCTACTGAACTGATGGGGGTTATTTCAGAGGCGGTTCCTGTAAAAAAGGCTTCATCAGCATTTAAAAGCATTTCATGTGTAATATCCATAATTTGAATATCAATTTCTAAATCATGGCATAGCTGAATGATTGTTTCTCGGGTAATCCCCATGAGAATGGAAGCATTTTCCCCATTTGTAATAACTTTATTATCTTTTACAATAAATATGTTTTGTCCGGAACCTTCAGCAACAAATCCATCCTGATTTAACAATAAAGCTTCATCATATCCTCTTTTACGGGCATCCTGAACAGCAAGCATTGAATTTAAATATTGACCAGAAGCTTTTGTAGAAGAAGGGAAAGATTCCAAAGATAACCTTTTCCACGGGGAAACAGTGATATTAACACCGTTGGTCAATCCATCTTCACCTAAATATGCGCCCCAGAAAAAGCTGGCTACCGCTACTTCTACGGGACAATTCTTTGGATGGACGCCTAAGGTGTCATAGCCATAAAATGCAATGGGCCGAATATAGCAATTTTCAAAACCATTCAATTTTACAATATCCAAGCAAGCTTTGATTAATTCATCTACAGAATAAGGAATAATTATACCATATTTTTCTCCCGATTCAAATAGTCGTTTTATATGATCATCCAACCTGAAAATTACAGGACCATTCTGTGTACTATAGCATTTGATTCCTTCAAAAACACCACTGCCATAATGCAGAACGTGTGACATTACGTGAATTTGTGCTTCTTCCCAAGGTACAATTTTCCCATTAAACCATATTAATTTTGATTGGTCTGACATATAGAATTCCGAAATTTAGTTATAAAAATTGATGTAAAATTCCTGCTGTAATTTACACAAGATTTGGAGTGAAAACGACTGTATAATAAAATTAACTTGACGACAACAAGTAATAAATAAAATGATTCTTCTATACCTCCATCTAAAGCTGGTATTTTTTCTCCATGGAAATCAGGGAGAATTATGAAGCGTAAAAAATTCATTCAAACTTCAACACTTGCAGGATTAGGGGCAACCATTTTGCCAAATGTAGCATTCAGTAAACTCACATCAAAAAAGCGAGTCAATATAGGAGTTATTGGCACGGGATTACGTGGTCAATGGGTATTGTGGTTGATGGCAAAATATCCTGAAGTAGATATTGTTTCTATTTGCGATATTGACGAGGAAATGATTCAATCAGCTCTGAAAATATTGAAAGATGCTGGTAAGCCTGAACCCAAAGTATACAAAAATGGAGATGAAGATTTTCGTAATATGCTGGTTAATGAAGCATTGGATGGTGTTTATATTGCTACTCCCTGGGAATGGCATGCACAGATGTCTTTGGAGGCTATGAACGCCGGAGTAAACGTGGGAACAGAAGTCCCAGCTGCTATCACAGTTGATGACTGCTGGAGCTTGGTTGATACATCTGAGAAAACCGGAAAGTTCTGCATGATCATGGAAAATGTATGTTACCGTCGGGATGTGATTGCGGTTCTGAATATGGTGCGACAGGGTTTGTTTGGTGAGCTATTGCATTGTCAGGGTGGATATCAACATGATTTGCGCCATGTAAAATTTAATGATGGGGTGCAGCCTTATGGGGGCGGTGTTGAATTTGGTAAAAAGGGGTATTCGGAATCAGAGTGGCGCACTCAACATTCTATAGATAGAAACGGAGATTTATATCCAACCCATGGCTTGGGACCTGTGAGTACCATGTTGGATATTAATAGAGGCAATAGAATGGTATATTTGACCTCTACAGCCACTCAAAGCAGGGGGTTGCATAATTATATTGTAAAACTTGGCGGCAAATTTCACCCAAATGCAAAAGTAGAATTTAAGTTGGGGGACATTGTGACTACGGTGATAAAATGTGCTAATGGGCAGACTATCATGCTCAGTCATGATACCAATTCTCCCCGACCATATAGTTTAAATTTCAGGGTGCAGGGAACCAAAGGTATTTGGATGCGTGATAATGATTCCATTTATATTGAAGGTAGAAGTCCCGAAGAACACGTATGGGAATCTGAAGAAGGATATATGACGGAATATGATCATCCTTTGTGGAAGCGATTTGAAGAGCAGGCTTCCGGTTCAGGTCATGGAGGTATGGATTTTTTCATCCTGAGAGCATTTATTGAATCTATCAAGCAGAATGTCCCTCCCCCTATTGATGTCTATGATGCAGTGAGTTTATCAGTGATTTGCCCATTATCAGAGGAATCCATATCCAATAACTCTGCTTCAGTAGAAATTCCTGATTTCACAAGGGGAAAATGGAAAACCAATAAACCCATATTTGGATTAACGGACGAAATGTAATATGATTTTATCAACATTAGATTGGATAATTATAGGGGGTTATTTACTACTCTCCTTAGCGGTTGGAGTTTGGGCATCTAAAAAAGCTGGAAAAGATACCCGTTCATTTTTCCTTGCTGGTGGGAATATGCCCTGGTGGCTTTTAGGCATTTCAATGGTAGCTACTACCTTTTCCACTGATACACCCAATTTGGTAACGGGCTTAGTCCGCCAAAAGGGGGTTAGTGGTAACTGGGTATGGTGGGCTTTTCTATTAACGGGAATGCTGACGGTTTTCGTGTACGCCAAACTATGGCATCGTTCTGGAGTGTTAACAGATATTGAATTTTATGAAATTCGATATAGTGGCAAGGCAGCGGCTTTTCTCCGAGGTTTTCGGGCATTATATCTTGGGTTGGTTTTTAATGTTTTGGTTATGGGAGCAGTGAGTCTAGCAGCGGTGAAGTTCGGTGAAATTGTTCTAGGCATACCAGGCTGGATGACACTGACTATTGCCTGTTCCATCACTCTGGCTTATTCAACCCTGGGTGGTTTGAAAGCAGTTATCATAACGGACTTTGTGCAGTTTACCTTAGCCATGATAGGTTCTATTTGGGGAATGGTGTACATTCTTGGATTGCCGCAAATTGGTGGACTTACAAATTTATTGCACCATAGTAATGTAGTAGACAAACTTGCATTAGTCCCGGATATGTCTGATCCCAATATTTGGGTGCCGATTTTATTGGTGCCTCTGGCTGTACAATGGTGGGCTAGTTATTACCCTGGAGCCGAGCCTGGCGGTGGTGGCTATATAGCTCAGCGTATGTTTTCTGCAAAAGATGAATCTAACGCTGTTGGTGCAACACTCCTTTTCAACATTTCCCATTATGCCCTGAGACCCTGGCCCTGGATACTCATAGCTCTGGCATCATTAGTTGTCTTCCCGGAACTTAAAGATTTACAGACCGCATTCCCTAATCTATCTACAGATAAACTAGGGCATGATGTAGCCTATCCAGCTATGTTGACCTTGTTGCCATCAGGCTTACTTGGATTGGTAGCAGCCTCACTCATTGCAGCATTTATGAGTACCATGTCCACTCAGGTGAATTTAGGAGCCAGCTATTTGGTAAACGATTTCTACCACCGTTTCATCAAACCGGATGCATCAGAACAGCAACTGGTGCGGGTTGGAAGGTTGTTTACGGTAATTTCCATTGTACTTGGAGGCGGGTTAGGACTGATGCTCACCAACGCTGGGCAGGCATTTGATATGCTGCTCATGCTTGGAGCAGGAACAGGTTTGATTTATATTTTGAGGTGGTTTTGGTGGCGCATCAATGCTTATACAGAAATTGTTGCCATGGTCAGTTCACTGTTTATTGCCGGATATTTTAACTTTGCCAATACGGGCTTAGAAGGTTGGCAGAAAATTACAATTGGTGCAGTTATCACAACTATTGTATGGATAGGAGCAACATTTCTAACACCACCTGATGATGAAGAAATACTGCGGAAATTTGTAAAAAAGGTGAACCCAGGGGGGTTGGGGTGGAATAAATTTCGAGAGTCCGGTAACCCTGAGCCCTGGTCTGTTTTAAATGGTATTGTCTCCATGTTGCTAGGCTGTATTGCTGTGTATGGTTTTTTATTGGGTACAGGACAATTAATTTATGGGGAAACTGCATCCGGAGGAATGTTATTGATAATGGGTGGGTTGGCAGCATTTAGATTAAAAAAACGATTCAAATAACCAATAGGATAAAATGGATAAACATGAAAAGATTCAACGGGTAAACGATAGTATTCAAAATACCATGACCTCCACTATTGGCATTGAAATAACGGATATAGATAATGATTTTATTTGCGGAAAAATGCCTGTGGATGAAAGAACTATCCAACCCTTTGGCTTGCTGCATGGAGGTGCGTCTGCAGCCTTAGCTGAAACATTGGGTAGTATTGCAGGTGGTATAAAGGTGTATCCAAATAATGAAACCGTAGTTGGAATAGAAATTAATGCCAATCATTTAAAATCGGCTCGGGATGGATGGGTTTATGGAAAAGCCACTCCCATTCGTATTGGTAAAAAAAGCCAAGTCTGGAATATCGAAATCAGTAATGATTCAGGTGATCTTATCTGTGTGAGCCGCTTGACATTGGCAGTGATTCCTAAAAAGTAATATTCCCTTGAACATTCAAACCCCTAGCCGTATCTGTCTCTTTGGTGAGCATCAGGATTATTTAGGGTTACCTGTAATTGCAATGGCGGTATCGCTTTATTCTAGGGTAAAAGGGTCAAAGAATAGGGGGAAAGAGGTCATAATTAATAAGCCGGATATGAGTGAGACTGAATGCTTCTCTCTGGATGATATCAGCTACACCAATGAGAGAGATTATTATAAATCTGGGATCAAAGTATGTCAGGATGAAGGCCTCCGATTTTCTGTAGGGTTTGATGTGGAAGTCACCAGCGAGATTCCCATTCAGGCTGGATGCAGCAGTTCCTCCTCCATTATGGTAGGCTGGATACAGTTTCTCTCTCAAATGGCAAACGAGCCTATTAACTTACAGCCAGATAAAATTGCTGAACTTGCTTATAAAGCCGAGGTATTGGAATTTAGCGAATCTGGCGGCATGATGGATCAGTACACAACTTCACTGGGAGGTATGCTGTATCTGGAGTCTGAACCGAAAATAACAGCAAATTCTTTGAATCCAATACCTGGGACATTTGTCTTGGGAGACTCCATGGAGAAGAAGGATACTCAGGGAACCTTACATCGCTGTAAAAACAGTCGTTTGAAAATAATCAATAAATTAAAAAATAATAAACCTGAGTTTAGCCTGAATTCTATTGACGTGAGTGAAATAACTCATTTTGCTGAAGCCCTCTCTGATAATGATTTGGAGATACTCCAAGGTACAATCAAAAACCGAGATATTCTCAGGCAAGCGTTGGCAGAGCTACAATCTATACATCCCCATTACCCACTAATTGGTAGATTGCTGACAAAGCACCATACTATCCTGCGGGATGTACTTAAAGTAAGCACTTCTAAGATCGAAGTAATGTTGGAAGCCGCTTTGAATGCCGGAGCTTTAGGTGGCAAGATTAATGGATCAGGCGGTGGGGGTTGTATGTTTGCTTATGCCCCGAAAAACCCTGAAGCAGTGGCTGAAGCCATAGAAAAAGTTGGGGGAAAGGCGCATATTGTCGAGTCCACAGCAGGCAGTACATTAATTTCGTAATTAGGGTAGACTAAAAGATATAAGGATATGATAATCGTAAGGCTGGAAGTAGATGTCAGGCGGTTGTAGGGTACTAAGCCATAAATAGATTATCAGCGCTATTTTTCTACCTAACTGCATTACCAAATTTGTTAAATCACTTTTACTGCATTCTCCAGCCAATCTAAGACATCGCCCGCAACAAATGGGCTTATCTTTTCAAATACTTTTCTGTGATAATTATTAAGCCAGTCCTTTTCTGGCTTTGTTAAAATGGAATGATCTAATAATCGGGTATCAATGGGTACGAAAGTTAAATTTTCAAAACCCAAAAGTTTCTTGCCTTTTACTTCATCTATTTGTTTTACAAAAATGAGATTTTCAATACGAATGCCAAATTTTCCCTCTTCATAATATCCCGGTTCATTAGATACCACCATCCCTTCTTTCAGGGGAACTTTGTTGGTCCCTTTCCCAATACGATGAGGCCCTTCATGGACATTGAGGTAGCAGCCAACACCGTGGCCTGTGCCGTGATCAAAATCTAGGCCTTCTTTCCAAAGGTGCTGACGGGCAAAGGTATCGAGGTGCTGGCCAGCAATGCCTTCGGGAAATTGTGCTGACCCCAAAGAAATATGGCCTTTTAGTACTAAGGTAAATGCCTTTTTTGTGAATTTATCAGGGTTCCCAATGGCTACCGTTCGAGTGATATCTGTAGTGCCATCTAAGTATTGACCACCACTATCTACCAGATATACGGTATCCATTTCTAATTTACCGGGAGTATCATAATTTTTATGACTATAGTGACACATGGCAGCATTACTTCCCGCTGCTGATATGGTTCCAAAACTGATTCCTCTAAATTTGTCTTGATCAGCCCGGAACGAATCTAGTTTATCAGCTAATACACCTTCGTCATATAAATTGCCAGAACCCACTTCTTTATCCAGCCAAGCCAGAAAATTACACTCAGCTACCGCATCCCGGATATGGCAATTTTTCATCCCTTCAATTTCCACCGAATTTTTACAGGCTTTTGGCAAAGTACAGGGATCTTCTTTTTCTATGACAGTCAGATTAGCTGAAAATAATAAATCTCTTGCCCATATATTACTATTAGCAGGATCAAATTGAATATTTTTGTCTGAAATAGTAGCCAAGCGAGATGGTATCTGGCTGGGTGTAAATACATTTACATTTTCACCCACATGTTCATTAAATCCAACCGGAATTTTATTTTTAGAAATAAATAGGTCGAAAGCTCCGTCATCGTATAGAATTCCATGGGACAAGAGTACAGGATTGCAGGGAACATCTGTACCACGAATATTCAATAGCCAGGCAATGGAATCCAATTGCGTGATAAATGCTGCCTTGCAGTCATTTTTGGTGATGATTTTTCCAAGATTGAAGCGTTTATCCAAGCTGGATTTTCCTGTATATTTTTCATCTAGAAGAATAGCCTTGTCCTCTACAGATTTTGGCCGGTCTTCCCAATATATATCAACAGGGTTCCCCGTAACCGACTCCAATTTAAGAGCCCCATTTAATTTCTTTTCAGTAGTTTTTTTCCATGTGGCTCTGTGCATACGGGGGTCGTAACCAATTTTCCCCCCCGATTTATGATTGGCCTTCAGCCATTTCATCCAGGGATCTTTTGAGATGTGTAAAATAGTATAAAGGCTGCTGTCAACTTGTTCTTTTACTTGTACAGTATAGCGTCCATCCACAAAAATAGCGGCAGAATCCTGAGAAATAATTGCCATTCCTGCAGAACCAGTAAATCCTGTTGCCCAGGCCAATCGTTCATTTTCAGGAGGGATATACTCTGATAAATATTCATCATCATGTGGAATAATATAGGAATCCAAATTATTGTCAGTTAAAAATTGTCTTATCTTAGTAAGATTCTGTTTTATTGAGCTCATAAATTCCCTTTAATATTTTAAAATATCATTTAATTCTTCTATTGGAATAGTTACCTTCTCATAACCAATTATTTTTTCTAATGGATCAAACATATTTACACCAGTAGATATTTCAATATCCTTGCCAGTAAATTGGCAGGGATGCTGATATCCGCAGGCATAAGTAAGTTGAAGTATTTCCTTTCGGAGGCCTTGTAAATACTGGGCAGCCCGTTTAGACTTTGTTTTTACATCTACACCACGTATAAGCCAGGCATTATGGGTAGCAACACCTGATGGGCAATGTCCGGTATGGCATTTCTGTGCCTGAATACAACCAATTGAAAGCATGGATTCCCGTGCAATATTGATAAGATCACAACCCATAGCAAAAGCCACTACTGCTCTATCAGGAAAGCCTAATTTTGCACTGCCAATCCAAGTTATATCGTTTATGAGATCATGACGTTTGAAGATCATATAAATCCTCTTGATGGCGATTTTGAATGGCAGGGAAACATGGTCAGTAAATGTAAGAGGAGCTGCTCCTGTTCCACCTTCCCCTCCATCAATAGTAATAAAATCCGGACCTTGTTTTGTTTCTTTCATATGTGAAGCCAATTCTCCCCAAAATGAAGACTCACCTACAGCACTTTTAATTCCTATTGGCAGGCCAGAAATATCAGCGAGGGATTCAATAAATTGTACCAGTTCAGATACATTGGTAAATTCACTATGACTGTTAGGAGATATACAATCCCGGTCTCTGGGAATACCACGAATTTGTGAGATTTCTTCTGTGATTTTATCTTTAGGAAGAATTCCCCCTTTTCCAGGTTTTGCTCCCTGTGAAAGTTTAATCTCTATCATTTTCACATTGGGGTTGTTTTCTATAGTCTGCTTAAAAATTTCTTTTGAAAAATTACCATCTTTATTTCTGGCTCCAAAATATCCAGTACCGATTTGCCATACCAAATCTCCGCCGTTTTTATGGTAAGGGCTTATACCACCTTCACCTGTATTTTGGTAGCAATCGGCAGATTTGGCGCCTAAATTAAGTGCTGAAATTGCATTTTTCCCTAATGATCCAAAAGACATAGCTGAGATATTTACTATTGATTGTGGCCGGTAGGGATGTTTACGATTATGGGCTGATCCAATTAGTTTTGCACAAGGCATAGAGGTAGTTAGTAGTTGTCCATTGGCATCATATTTATCTTTGGTGGGAAAGGCTGAGTGCTTCAATACCGGATAGCCTGTTTCGTACATTAATTCTGATGAACCAAACCCAAAATTATTATTCTGTTTCTTAGATGTGGCATATACCCAAGACCGCTCAGATCGGGTAAAGGGCATTTCTTCCTTATCATTGGCTACCCAATATTGTCTCAACTCTGGACCAATTTTTTCTAAGAGATAGCGTAGATGTCCCACTACGGGAAATATCCTGAGGATTGTGTGTTTCCTTTGAAAAACATCATGTAGGAAAATAAGTAGCAATAATCCTGCAACAGTTATGAGAATGTAATTATAAAGTTCTATATAATTAGTTTATTAGATTTAATGAAATAATAAAGCCCGAAAATTTATTCCAATTAGAAGGAGGCATTCAAATAATAAAAGATTTAATAAATAAGCTATTAAATAAATTAGAGAGAGTTTTAATAATTGCTCCCTGATTTTGTTTTCCAATAATTTTTAATGACATTATATTTGTCAATGAGAATATTATTATGTCTATTTTTAATTACATCTTTAAATTACTAGTCCTGAATAATAACAGCTTTATTAAATAAAGACCATAAAAATAGATGATAAAAATAAGTGATAGTAAGCCATACCTGATTGGTGAAATAGGCATCAACCATAATGGAGATATGCAAATTGCCAAAAAATTGATGGA
>Ga0208411_1001486_pt1 | contig 15807 bp, 14 predicted proteins | sample ETN01SmetaG_4_FD_185793 | JGI IMG/M metagenome (GOLD analysis project Ga0208411, IMG submission 185793) | Marine microbial and viral communities from oxygen minimum zone, Eastern Pacific Ocean - ETNP2014F12-01SV261 (SPAdes) (version 2) | ecosystem: Environmental > Aquatic > Marine > Oceanic ... | reverse complement strand
AACAGTACGAACACAAACTCAAGACAACCAGAGGTGAAAAATAGAGAACTGAAGATGTTATAGACTGGCAGGTTTGTATCTACAAAGTAAGCCATTAATGGTTGAGACGTTGCCCTGAGAATGATAGAAAAGTTTAACCCTAACATAATGAGCAGATTCAGTTTTGCATTAGGTGTTTTCAGACCTAAAAAGGCAGGTATAGTTCTGCTCAACACACCAAAAATTACCAGAGTTATAAATCCCATTACCTGAATATGTCGAAGCGGATATATCAGAATATGAGGCAAAACAGTTTCACCAACTTTTAGCATATACACAGTAGCTCCCGTAAGTACTAATGTCTGGACTAGGAACCACAGATAGCCGGATATCAAGAAGCCTTCGTATGTCTCAAGTTCCTGCTTTTCCGCAGACAGGATTGTCTTCAATGCAACAAACAGGAATATTAGTACAGCCAGGATTTCCAACAGACAACCTGCAATGATGAGTAGCTTGAATAAAGGTGAATTTAAAATTGGAAGAAATGTTCTGAAGAAAAATACCAGCAGAATACCAATAACCATAAAATAGAAAGACAGATTCGCAAGCCTTCCACTATATAATTTTATGGCATAAAACCGCGGAATTACAAAGTATGATACACCCATAATGAAGAGTCCGCACCAGCCAAAGATTTGTGTGTGGCCATGGGTTTCAATCAAGACCTTTGACACCGCATAAAGAGAGTGCTTCAGTCCCATATAGAAAAGCATGAATGCACCGTAAACACATCCGGTTGTAAGCGCTATGACAATCGCAGTTTTTATGAACTTTTCGTATATGTTTTCGTATGCCGTATCCAGATCTTCTGCAGAAATTTCCGGTGCAGAGACTTTTCCCTGAATAACATCATTAAGTTCTTTAATCAGGCAGTCAGCGTCTACATTATGAACTCTAGCAAAGAAATAGACTGCTTCCTCCGGGCCATATTCACCGCCGCATTCGAGTAATCCATATTTTGAGAACACACCTTTGGTTTGAGGATAGTTCTTTATAATGTCTTTTACTGTTACCGTTCCTGTGATTTCTAATTTTTCCGACCCTGCAGTTTCAGTAACCGGAGGAGGTATTTCTATAACTTCTTTACCAGCTATATCTTCGGATGTAGTGCTCTGATCAGGGACAGGGGCAGGAACAGGTTCAGTGCTCTGCACTGGTTCCTGTTTTGGAACTACTTCATTCAGTGCATCCACCAGTTCATCAATATTCTTTACATTACAAGCTATTGCTGTTTTTTCTATACTTTGTACTCCACCACAGCACATGTCTACACCGAACTTGGTAAATACCTTGTCGCTTTCTGGATATTTGTTAATCACCTCATTGACAATCATATCCTTTGTAATCACAGCCTTGTCCGGATTCATGAAAAATTTACCCCTTTCGTACTATAAACGCGATAGATTTTGTTATCATAAACAACTACTTGAACTCAAAAAGCACTAACTTAATCCATTTATCAAATATGAGCAATAACTTGGTCATTATACAAAAATAAAACGGTAAATCCATTCCAAAATGCTATTTAAACAAAAAGGACTTGCAATAACTTTATTCATGTGATTTATTGACATAGATTTGAAGAAGGGATTAATTATAATATTTACCGGCAAAGGGAAAGGGAAGACAACTGCGGCGATGGGTCAGGCGCTGAGAGCCGTAGGGCAGGGGTTAAAGGTATTAATGCTTCAGTTTGTAAAGGGTACGTGGGATTATGGCGAACTTGAGTCAATAAAAAGGCTTGAGCCGGATTTCGAGATACAGCCGCTTGGAAAGGGCTTTATTCGTTCTAATTCAAAATTGGATGAAAATGAAGCCCAGGAAAACGTTAACCAATCATGGAAGCAAGCCCGGAATGAGATTCTCTCAGATAAATACGATATGATTATACTTGATGAAATCAATTATGTAATAAGTTATGGCCTGTTACCGGTTGAGGAGGTATTAGCATTATTCGAAGAAAAACCAGACCGTCTCCACCTCATCCTGACCGGGAGGGACGCACATCAAAGCATAGTTGAAAGAGCTGATTTAGTTACTGAGATGAATGAGATAAAGCACCAATATTCTAAAGGTATCAAGGCTCAAAAAGGAATAGAGTTCTAAGAAGAGGATAAAATGGGGCAATCTGAATTAAAAGTAATATTATTAAATCATACAAAAGACCCCGAGGGTTTGATCGCTCACGCTGCCAAGTTGTGTTACAGCCCCAGCTCGGTAGAACAACTAAAAGATAAGATTGAAAAGTCGGACAATAGAAAGTTTATTGAAAAGCTCCTTAAACTGGGACACCTTTCTCCACTAGAACATGTTTCGTTCAATTTTGGTGTAGAAGGAATATCCAGGGCCTGTTCACACCAACTCGTCAGGCACAGAATCGCATCATACTCTCAGCAGAGCCAGAGATATGTAGGTGAACATAGTGAAAAAAACAAAGACTCTGTAGAACAAATATTTGATTTTGTTATACCGCCGAGTATTGAGGCTGCAGGTAAAAGTGAATGGTTTGTGGAAAAGATGCGAGAGATCCAGAAGTGGTATGACGAACTTGTTGAAGCGTTGGGTGATTCCGGGGAAAAGGCAAATGAAGATGCACGCTTTATCTTGCCTAATGCCGCCGAGACAAAGATAATTATCACTATGAATGCCAGAGAATTACTTCATTTTTTCAGTGTAAGATGTTGCAACCGTGCCCAATGGGAGATAAGGGACCTTGCAACTGAAATGTTGAGATTGGCCAGAGATATTCTTCCCGGGATCTTCTCTGAGTCAGGGCCAAATTGCGTAGCCGGTCCTTGCACGGAGGGTGAAATGACCTGTGGTAAGATCGATGAAGTCAGAGAGAAGTTTAAAGGATTATGATTTGATTTAACAGAACGCTGGTTTCCACGTATATATACAAACATTAACCATTCACATTTAGTTTCTTTTGTCTTCATAATTTTCGTTCAACTGTACCCCAAACAAAATTTCAGATATTTATGGATAATAATAATTTTAAGGGAAACTTTTCAGCGACAGCTATAGGTAGTTATCCTCATAAAAATGTTGATGAAGCATGCGATCTTATCCTGAATACGCTCACGGAGATTCCGTGTTGGCCGCAACTCCCTGAAAGAGATATGAGGGAGGAGATGCTGGTCCAATACACGGAAGGATTGCCTTTCCTGAAGCTTGTCCCGGAAGAGAAGAAAATATATGTAGATATGCCTGGCGACAATACTGATGGATTAGAGACGTTTTACAACAATTATTTATCAGAAGATGTAGAGCTCTTTTCTATAAGTGATAGTCACGCTGTTGGATTCTCAAACATGGTCAGGCTCCTTAAGGAGAGGAAACCAGAACACCTGCGTGCAACCAAAGGACAGATAGTCGGACCTATAACACTTGCCGGTACCTTAAAGAACCCAGAGCAGATATCCGTACTTCACGACCCGGTCTTTTTCGATGTAATAGTAAAATTACTGGCAATGAAGGCTTGCTGGCAGATTGATAAATATTCTGAATTTGGTTTGCCCTGTATTATATTTCTGGATGAACCGTACCTGTCGAGTTATGGCTCTGCATTTGCCAGTTTAAAGAAGGAACAGATTATTGACTCCTTAAATGAAATATTCCTGGCTATTCATAATCGCAAAGCTCTTTCAGGTATTCACTGTTGCGGGAATACTGACTGGACTATGATTATGGAAACTCAGGTAGATATTATAAACTTTGACGCGTATGGCTACATGGATACCGTGTTAATGTATAAAGGTGAAGTTAAATCATTTCTTGAGAGGGGCGGAATTCTGGCATGGGGAATTGTACCTACTACAGACAGTATTAATGAGGCCACGATAGATAACTTAATGGAAAAACTTGTATCAGCCGTAGATTATCTGATAAATAGCGGGATTGAAGCAAAATTAGTAATTGAGAACTCACTGATAACTCCAAGTTGTGGTACAGGTACTATGCCATTAAAAGAGGCAGAAAAGGCTATGAATCTAACTCACGAATTATCAGTAAAGATAAAAGATAAATACAAAATCATTTGACAGCCCTTATACTACATAGTAGAATTTACAACTACAATTTGAGAATACGGTTACAGGTAATCCCATTCTAAAAGTTGAGGATTGGGATTTAAAAGGGAATCCCTTGTATAGCAGGGAACGGACCCGCCGCTGTAGTCGATGACGAAAATTGCAAGTCTCACAACTAGGTTGTAAGACTAAAAGCCACTATCCGCATAAAACGGATGGGAAGGTGCAATGAGTAGGACGATTCGATAGTCAGAAGACCTGCCTGTAATTGCTTCACATAATCTTCGATGGTAAAGAAGGTGAAGGTTAACAGTAATTAGTCTGCATTTTCATTCGCACGCAGACTAACTAGCAGCCCGTACCTTTTTACTATGAAAAGTTACGGGCTTTTTTTTATTTAAAGCGGTGGGGATGGGGAGGCAGAAAAGAGCATAATGAGAATAATACTATCAGGCATAATTGTGGTTTTAACTTTATTGTTATTGCCACAAGTTGCGCATGCAATGCATATTACAGAAGGGATTCTTCCTCCAAAATGGGCCATATTCTGGGTTGTTATGATAATGCCTTTCGTTGTTGTCGGTACGCTCAAACTAAAGAAGAATAAGAAAGAAGTTCCCGGCTTCTTGCCATTAGTAGGATTAGTCGGAGCCGCCGTATTCGTTTTCTCGTGTTTTCCAATTCCTGTAGTAGGTTTAAACGGAATGGCAACTGCACACCCTGCCGGAACCGGAATGAGTGCGATGTTGTTAGGGCCTTTTGTGAGCGTTGTGATTGCAGGGATTGCATTATTTATACAGGCACTCTTCCTGGCACATGGGGGGCTTACAACTCTGGGTGTTAATATCTTTTCGATGGGCGTACTTGGTTCATTTTCGGGATATTTTGCATTCAGGATTGTGCAAAGAATGGGACTGAGACTTTTCTGGTGTGGATTCGCTGCCGGGGTAGTATCAGATTTATTTACATATATGGGGACCTCAATTGGATTAGGGCTTTTGGTATTTGAAGGAGGTGAATCTTTGCCGATTGCAATAATGCACAGCGCGAAGGCAATGCTGGAAATCTTTGTTGTATTCATAGCTACTTCACAGGGACCATTATGTGTCGCAGAAGGTATAGTGGTTGGTTTTGCTATATCCTATGTTTATAAGGTACGTCCGGGTATTTTACAAAGCCTTAAGGTTGTAAAGGTGTAATAATTGATTGATTCAGAGATTTAAGAATTAAGGGATTTAAGGATTATGTTAAAGTATTTCATTGTTTTTGTACTCACGTTATGTCTTATTCAAGCACATGCTTTATATGCAACAGAGGCAAACAATACAATAAATGGTATTGAGGATAAAGAGACAATAGAATCTGAAAACGGAAAATGGACGGGAATTGACGTAAGTATCGTGGGAAAGTATGCCGAGAAATATGGACACCCGCCAAAGGATCCATATATAAACACCGACCAGGGAGATCTTTTACTGTTTGTTTTTACTGTTTTCGGCCTTATCGGCGGCATCATAATCGGCTACAATTTCAGAAAACTATTTATTGAAGGAAAAGGCAAAAGTAATTCAGGTACATAAATATGGAAATATTAAAGCATGTTGTGATGGATCATTTTGCGCATAGGAACAATTGGCTTACAAATATAGAGGTAAGGGTCAAACTGTTTTACATAGGCATCGGCCTCCTTCTTAATATATTATCTAATGGTATTATTATCCCATTAGTTTTCCTTGTTACCTCTCTAATATTGTTAAAGACCATAAAAATTTCCTTTTTGAACCTGGGCCTTCGAATGATAGTGCCACTTTTTTTCGGAGTATTTATAATGCTTATAATGGGGTTACACAAAGGTGAGACAGTTATGCTGTCCGGTTCTTTCCTGGGCTATGAACTTGCTCTAAAAAAAGAGGGGTTATTAATTGGCCTGTTGCTGTTCACAAAGATGGTAGGGGGGGTAATGCTCTTACTTTTATTGTCCTTTACCACAACAATTTCAAAGATATGCATGGCCGCTCGCTGGATGAAGATACCGGAGACAATAATTGAAGTATTGTCATTTGTGTACAGATATTTATTTTTGCTGATTGAAGAAACGGAAACAATGATGTCTTCGCAGAAAAGCAGACTGGGCTATGTTACATGGTTTAAGACTATTAAATCATTCGGCAACCTCGGAGGCGTACTGCTTATCAGATCAATCGTCAGAGCTGAAAATGTTCATACTGCAATGACATCAAGAGGATATAACGGGGGGAGGGTACTGACAATCCACCTTACTCCATTAGTAAAAAATGATTATGCCATACTCTTGTCATGTGGTGTTCTGCTGGCATTTTTATCTTATTTTGGGTTTTTTGTTTATAGTTAATAATGATTAAGATAAAAGTTGAAGATTTAATATATAAATATCCTGATGGAACGCAAGCGTTGAATGGCGTTAACATTGATGTTGTAAAGGGTGAATTTATTGCCGTTCTCGGTGCAAACGGCTCAGGGAAGACTACATTACTTAAACATTTTAATGGCCTTTTAAAGCCGGCCTCCGGATCGGTAGTATTAGATAATATAGAATTAAATGAGTTTAACTCGGGAGATGTTTTCAGGAAAGTTGGTATGGTTTTCCAGGATCCCAACGATCAACTCATTGCGCCTACAGTTGAAGAAGATGTTGCATTTGGGCCTACAAATCTGAACCTGAGCTATGATGAAATTGTGAGCAGGGTAAACAATGCACTCGAATTAGTCAAAATGAAAGAGTTTGCTAAAAAGGCAATTCACGCACTCAGTTACGGCCAGAGTAAGCGGATATGTATTGCCGGAATCCTTGCCATGGAACCGGAGATACTCATATTAGATGAACCAACCAGTGGACTTGATCCGGAAGGCGTCAAGAGTGTGATGAAAATACTTAATGACCTGAATAAAAAAAAGGGCATTACCATAATACACGCAACAAATTCGGTCGACCTTGTACCTGTTCATATGGATCGAGTGGCAATTATGGATAAAGGTATAATTGTCCAGGAAGGTACTCCGCAAGAGGTATTTACTGATTCGAAGAAACTTGAGGGGCTTAAGCTGGAACTGCCACAGATAGCGCAATTAATGGAGGCATTGCGGGGTAAAGAGAAGTTTCCAATAGATTCATTGCCTCTGACAATCGGGCAGGCCAGACAGGAGCTGTCGCATTTAATCAATACGGAAGACAATGCCCTTGTTAGTCCTGAAATCTCCTAATCTAATAATCTAATCAAAATCATAATATGCTTAACGGACACGGCGGCAACATAAATCAGTTATGTAGTAAGTATGGATTGAATCCTGATGAAATCATAGACTTTAGCGCAAGTGTAAACCCACTTGGCTACCCTGAAGACGTACACAGGGTTATCCTAGAACGATTTGATGATATCAAGAACTATCCGGACAGTGAGTGTACAAACCTGAGGAAAGCTATAGCAGATAAAGTTTCCTGTAATGACTCAAACATAATTGTTGGTAATGGCTCGAATGAACTGTTTTATCTGATACCGCGTGCCATGAAGCCCAAACAGGGTGTCCTCCTGCAACCTACATTCAGTGAATTTAAAGATGCACTGGCCAGTGCAAATGTCGAAGTAGTTGAGATTGTAAATGATAACGGAAACTTTCCGCTGACTAACACAGATCTCTCAAGCTTGAAGAATATCGAAGACGGTATGGTATTTCTGTGCAATCCTAACAATCCAACAGGGCAGCTTATACTGAAAAAAGATATATTAGAGCTTGTAAAGCGAAGTTCAAACATGTTGATAGTTGTAGATGAGGCGTTTATGGACTTTGTTGATGATGACGGGAAATATAGCGTTATAAAAGAGGCTCCCTTAATTGACAATCTAATAGTTGTCAGATCATTGACAAAATTTTACGGCTTCCCGGGCTTGAGGCTTGGGTATCTTGTTGCAAATGAATCTAACGTTAATAAATTAATGCAATTTAAAGAACCATGGACCGTTAACACATTTGCACAGATTGCAGGCGATGTTGCCATTAACGATGCTGAGTTTGCTGTCAATACACGGCAATATGTGTCCTGTGAAAAAGCTTTCCTATATGAAGGCCTTACTGACATAAAGGGCATACGACCACTTCAACCATCAGTCAATTTCGTATTGGTAAAGATTCATAATGCTGAAATAACATCATCAGGAATTCAGGATCTTTTGATAAATGACAATATTATCATAAGGGATTGTTCAAATTTTATTGGTCTGAGTGATAAGTATTTCCGTGTTGCCGTAAGAACCAGAAAGGAAAATCAGAAGCTTCTTAGTGCATTAAGAATGGTAATGGATAGTGTGATTTCTGACGGAACAGATCAAAAGGGCGTCGTACAGGAATATGTTGTTAGATAAATAATTTTCTATGTTCGTTAATGATTTATGTTAAGGAGATGGTTTGAAGAGATCCTATATTGTTGATGTGCTCAATAGCAAGGATATTGATAAGGAGGTACTGGTTAAGGGCTGGGTCAGGACAAGGCGGGACTCAAAAGGGGGGCTCTCTTTTATTGCACTAAATGACGGTAGCTGCTTCAATAATCTGCAAATAGTTGTCGACGGAGACTTGGATAACTATCAAAAAGATATTTTGAAACTTCACCCCGGAAGCTCAATTGCCGTGAAGGGGACTTTGGTAAAATCGCAGGGAGGCGGGCAAAGTGTTGAGGTTAAGGCCGATGAAGTGAAGGTTTACGGACACTGTGATCCGGAGGAATATGTGATCGGTAAACAGCGGGTTTCCTTTGAACGCCTGAGAGAAATTGCCCATTTAAGGGTCAGGACCAACACATTCGGCGCAGTTACTCGCGTCCGTAACAAGCTGGCTAAAGCTACCCATGAGTTCTTTCAAGAGAGAGGCTTTTTTTATATCAATACTCCAATTATAACTGCCAGTGATTGCGAGGGAGCAGGAGAGATGTTCAGGGTAACCACACTTGACCATACTGCTGTACCCATAAATGAAGGCGATGTTGATTACAGCCAAGACTTTTTCGGGAAGGAATCTTTTCTGACTGTAAGCGGGCAGCTGGCGATAGAGTGCTATGCTTGCGGTCTGGGCAATGTTTATAACTTTGGACCTACATTCCGGGCGGAGAATTCCAATACCTCACGTCATCTGTCAGAGTTCTGGATGATTGAACCGGAGATGGCTTTCGCCGACCTTGACGATGATGCCGATCTGGCTGAGGATTATATCAAGTACCTGATTACCACAGTACTTGATGAGTGTGCTGAGGACATGGAATTCTTTAGCAAACATATTGATAAAACTATTCAGGAAACTCTCATCCATGTCAAAGAGAGTAAGTTTGTCCGTTTAAGTTACACAGAAGCTATAGACATATTAAATAAATCAGGACAAAAGTTTGAATTTGAGACAAACTGGGGTAACGATTTGCAGACCGAACACGAACGTTTTCTGACTGAAAAGGAATTTAAGAAACCGGTAATCGTCACCGATTATCCCCGGGAAATTAAAGCTTTTTACATGAAGCAGAATGATGACGGTAAAACAGCTGCAGCCATGGACGTACTCGTTCCCAAGATCGGTGAAATAATCGGCGGGTCGCAGAGGGAAGATGATCTGCAAAAGCTTGATGCACGTATTAAGGACCATGGAATGGATCTGGAACCATACTGGTGGTACCGGGATCTGAGGAAATTCGGTTCAGTACCACATGCTGGCTTTGGCCTTGGCTTTGAACGGCTGGTGCAGTTTGTTACCGGTATGGACAATATTCGCGATGTAATCCCCTTTCCCCGTACACCCAAATCGGCTGAGTTCTAGTTCCTTATCCACAGGCAGGCATGTATATTTGTAGTAGAGGTATTTTTATTTATATTAAAGGAGTCTCAATTTGAAGGCAAAGGCTATAATGGTGCAGGGAACAGGATCAGACGTCGGCAAGAGCATACTGGTGTGTGCACTATGCCGTATTCTCCGACAGGAAGGTCTGAACGTTGCACCGTTTAAGGCGCAAAATATGTCTAACAACTCTTATGTAACGGTTGGAGGCGGAGAGATGGGCAGGGCGCAGGTGGCACAGGCGGAAGCCGCCGGTTTATTCCCTTTAGTAGAGATGAATCCAATTCTGTTGAAACCTACCGGCAATAATGGATCCCAGATTATAACTATGGGAAAGCCGATTGGCCACATGACTGCTAATGAGTATTATGGAAACAAGGAGAAAATGCTAGATATTGCGAAGGACGCGTATTCAACGCTGAGTGAACAACACGACATTATCATAATTGAAGGGGCCGGCAGCCCGGCTGAAGTTAATATCAAGGATAATGATATTGTCAATATGAAGATTGCAGAAATTGCAGATGCACCGGTAATACTTGTAACAGACATTGAAAGGGGGGGGTCATTTGCATGGATAGTTGGTACGCTGGAACTCTTGAACAGTGATGAAAGAAAACGGGTCTGCGGTATAATCATAAACAAATTCAGAGGTGATATGGGAATACTGGAGCCAGGTATTGAAATGCTGGAAGAGAGAATAGGTAAACCTGTTTTGGGTGTTCTCCCATATTTCACAGATATAAATATAGATAATGAAGATTCGGTATGTCTTGATACCGGTAACAAAAAGCTGGATAACAAAAACTATAAACCATATGAATCTCAAATTGATATTGTAGTCATAAAGTTACCCAGGATCTCCAATTTTACCGATTTTGATATACTTAAAAGAGAAAATAATATCAGCGTGAGGTTTGTTGATAATGCACGATCAATTGGTAAACCGGATCTGATTATTATACCTGGTTCCAAGAATACCATAGGAGATTTGACGTTTATTAAAGAGAATGGTATTGCAGATTCGATTAAAGATCTTGCAAAGAGTGGAACTATGATTATCGGAATCTGCGGTGGCTATCAGATGCTTGGCAAGGAAATCAGGGATTCGGAAAATGCAGAATCTAAGATTACTCAAATAAGGGGTCTGGGTCTTATCGATGCTAAGACTACTTTTATGCTGCAAAAGAACACTTATCAGATCAAAGCCAGGTTGCATAGTGATCTGGCCAGTCGATCTGACCTGAATAATTTCAATACAAGAAGCGAGCTAACCGGTTATGAAATTCATATGGGAGAAACAGAGCTGCTTAACGGAACATTGCCATTTTTGAAAATCATAGAGAGATCTGATAAGGAAGTGTGCGCGGACGACGGTGCAATCTCTAATGATGGTAACGTAATAGGTACATATGTACATGGTATTTTTGACAATGATGGATTCAGACTGGAACTCATCAATTGTCTCAGAAGAAAAAAATGCCTTACACCTATTCGACCCGAGGATCTGAGTAAGGTAGATAAAGAGAGACAATATGATAAACTTGCGGATCTGTTTAGAAAGAACATAAAGATGGATTTGATTTTTGAACAGATTGGCGATTTAAAAGATTTTTCAACGCAGAGTACTCAGAGAAAAATTAAATATTAAAATGAATGATTATTTGCCATTACAAATTGCGATAGCCTTTATTCTTGATATCATGATCGGGGATCCCAGATGGCTTCCCCATCCTGTAAGAATAATAGGGAGGTGTATAGAATATCTTGAGAAAGTACTGCGAAGTGTCTTTGTATCAGAGCGCATGGCAGGAATATTTCTTACAGGTATTATAGTAATGGGATCTTATTTAATAACTTTCAAGATAATAAGTTTTTTTTACGGCTTCGGAACGGTTTGGGGGATTGCTGCCAGTATAGTTATTATCTTCTATTCGCTGTCTATTCGTGATCTTTTAAATGAAACGAGGAATGTCTTGAAGGCACTCAAATCCGGTAACTTGCCAAAAGCACGCAGCAATCTTTCCAGGGTTGTAGGTAGGGACACACATAATCTCAATGAGCAGCAGGTTGCAACTGGCTGTATAGAAACCTCGGCGGAAAGCAGTGTTGACGGTATAATTGCGCCTCTGTTTTACGCCTTTATAGGTGGGCCCGCACTTGCAATGGCATACAAGTCAATCAATACACTGGATTCGATGGTTGGATACAAGAACGAAAAGTACCACAAGTTTGGATGGGCCTCAGCCAAACTTGATGATGTTGCTAATTTTATTCCCGCAAGGATTGCAGCAATAATCCTACCCATATCTTCATTTATATGTGGCGCGGATTTCTCAAATTCTTTAAGAATAGTTAAAAGGGACGGGCAAAAGCACCCCAGCCCAAACAGTGGAATTCCAGAGGCGGCTATTGCAGGTGCATTAAGAATCAGGCTTGGCGGGCCGAGTGTATACAATGGTATACATTCTGACAAGCCTTTTATAGGTGACCCCATAAATAGCATTGACTTTGATGATATCAGTAATACTACAAGGATTGTTATGGTCTCAGCAATTATTTTAGTTACCCTTGGTATAACATTTATACTGATTAGCGATTACTTATCTATAAATGGAGGCTGGCTTACACAAATAACAAATGAACTATTTACCACAAAGACATTTTATAAGTTTAATTTTTAATAACTGAATAGGAGCAATTTTCTTGAGTAACTTACCCCGGATTATGATTGCTGGAACAAATAGTGGCGTTGGCAAGACTACGGTTACTTTGGGTATTATGTCCGCCTTGGTCAGGAAGGGAATCAGAGTACAGGGGTTTAAGACCGGTCCTGATTACATAGATCCTTCACATCATAAATTTGTTACAGGAAATGCATCCAGAAATCTGGATACGTGGATGATGAGTGATAGTGTTTGCCGAGAGCTGTTTGAACGTTCGGCTATTAATTCAGACGTATCCGTTATCGAAGGGGTAATGGGTCTGTACGATGGCAGTATTGATTCTACAGGACACGGTACCAGTGCACACCTGGCAAAGGTCCTGAAAACCCCGGTCATCCTGGTAATCAGCGCGAAGGGTATTGCACAAAGTGCCGGTGCTATCGTAATGGGTTATAAGGAGTTTGATAAAGATATAAATCTCTCCGGCGTTATAGTAAACAATGTAGCAAGTAATAGCCATTATGATTGTATTAAAAGATCTATAGAAGAGACCTGCTCGGTCCCAGTTCTTGGGTATTTGAATAAAGATAAAGAGATAACAATTCCTGAAAGGCATCTTGGTCTTGTTCCATCAGAGGAAAACATCAGCCATTCTAACCTTTATGAAAAATTAGGAGAAATGGTACTGAAAACTATAGATATTGATGGGTTACTCAAGGCAGCACGTTCGGCAGGAGTATTTCCTGATTACGACAAATCTATCTTCATAGACAGAGGTGGTGCTTTGCACATAAACCTGGCAATTGCAAATGATAATGCTTTTTGTTTTTATTACCAGGATGATATTGAATTATTTGAAGCATTGGGGGCTAAGATAAAATACTTCAGCCCTCTTCATGATAAGTGTGTCCCGGATGACGCCGATGGCATATTTATTGGCGGCGGGTTTCCTGAATTAAATGCAGGAAAGCTTATGGAAAACGAAACTATGCGGGAATCTATATTGAATGCACATAATAATGGAACTATTATATATAGTGAATGTGGCGGTATGATGTACCTGCTGGAAAAATTAATTGACTGTGATGGTAGATCTTTTAATATGTGTGGAGTGCTTAGTGGTTCATCAAGGATGGAAAATAAGAGGCAAGGGCTGGGATATGTAATTGCTGAGGCAACATATGACAGTGTAATCTGCAAAAGGGGAGATACATTTCGAGCTCACGAATTCCATTGGTCTAGATTGCTGGACGTACCAGATGATATTGTTTTTGCTTACAAAACACGAAAAAGCAATGGGAAACAATCCGGGACTGACGGTATTTGCAAAAAAAATGTTTTAGCATCTTACACCCACGTACATTACAGCAGCAATCCAGAACTTGCTAAGAATATATTATCAACCATGGTAAAGACGTCCAGAAATAAACTGGTAGCAGAAAGGCAATAACCGGAAAATGAGTATAAAAACAGGCGTAGTTGTGCTTGCGCATGGAAGTAAGGTCAAAAGCGGTAATGAGGGTTTGTTTAAGATAGTAGAAATGCTGCGTGCAATGGGGAAATGGGACATGGTTGAAGCAGGCTTCCTGCAACTGGCAAAACCCGGGCTTACCGAGGCAGTTGAAGACATAGTTGGAAAAGGAGCAAAGAGGGTGGTGGTTATGCCGCTTTTATTGTTTAGCGGAAATCATGTTTTGAAGGACATTCCAGAGGAAATAGAGAAGGAACAAAAGAAATATCCTGATGTAGAATTCTGCTATGCAAAAAATATTGGTGCTGACGAACGCATTGCCCAGATAACAGGAGAGAAAATTGAAGATGCGATAAATCCCGTCTAGTATACAAAAATCAAGTAATTTCTAATAAGTTGTTACCATTCCCGTATGAACATAGAAAACCAAGCTAAAGATTATTCAGAAAACCCGCAAGAAATAATCAATGAAAGTTTTGATATTATCGACAATCTTGTCGACTTTGACAAAATACCGGAATCTTCCAGACCGATAGTCAGAAGGGTCATTCATGCAACAGGCGATACTGACTTTGCAGACAATCTTATAATTAAGCCTATGGCTGTAGATGCTGCAGTAAACGCTATTGCCACAGGTAAATCTATAGTTACGGATGTAAACATGGTCAAGGCAGGAATTAACGCGAAGGTAATAGATCGGTTTGGAGGAAAGATAGTCTGCAGGATTGCAGATGAAGTTGTTGCCCAAAAGGCCAAAGAGACTAATAAAACCCGTGCTATTATGTCCATGCAGGAGTCCTTGGCCGACATATCAGGAGGTGTTGTCGCGATAGGAAATGCCCCAACGGCAGTCTTTTCAATCATTGACCTTATCAGAAGAGAAGGGGTGGTTCCAGCGCTTGTAATAGCGGTACCTGTTGGCTTTGTAAAGGCGGCTGAATCAAAAGAGGCTTTAATGACATTCCTTGATAACAAAAAAGACATTCAGATTCCTTATATAATAAACATCGGCAGAAAGGGCGGAAGTGCAGTTGCAGTCGCAATTGTAAATGCTTTAATAAACATTACCAAAGAAGCAAAGGGAACATCGAATTAAACTATTATGAAACATAATCACGGATATACAACAGGAAGCTGTGCGGCTGGTGCAGCGAAGGGAGCTGCCTATGGACTCTTTCAGGGAGCAATACCAGATACCGTAGACTTGACAACACCGGCAGATGTAAAACTAAAATTAAGCCTCATTCATCGCAGAGTTGGTAAGGATTTTGCCGAATGTGCTGTTCGTAAATACTCCGGAGACGATCCTGATGTTACAAATGGTTGTGAAGTCTATGTCAGAGTCACAAGGTCAGAGGCAAATGGAATAAGGTTCATGGGAGGTGATGGTGTTGGCCTGGTTACAAAACCGGGACTGCAGATTCCTCAGGGTGAACCGGCTATAAATCCTGTGCCACGATCGATGATCAAGGGTTCTCTAAAAGAGGTTCTTGGTAAACATGGTGGGCTAGATATTTCTGTATCCGTGCCTGGAGGTAAAAAACTGGCAAAAAAGACATTTAACGGTCGATTGGGCATAGTTGATGGTATTTCCATTATAGGAACTACCGGTATTGTCAGGCCGATGTCTCTGGATTCATTCAAGGTTTCGCTTTTGTGTGGTTTGGATGTTGCAAAGGCGGCAGGCCATGATTCAATTGTTCTTGTTCCGGGAAGTATTGGAGAAACAGGATTCCTCAAGCATTTCAAT
>Ga0208411_1001473_pt1 | contig 15879 bp, 14 predicted proteins | sample ETN01SmetaG_4_FD_185793 | JGI IMG/M metagenome (GOLD analysis project Ga0208411, IMG submission 185793) | Marine microbial and viral communities from oxygen minimum zone, Eastern Pacific Ocean - ETNP2014F12-01SV261 (SPAdes) (version 2) | ecosystem: Environmental > Aquatic > Marine > Oceanic ... | reverse complement strand
GACAAAATTGCTAAAGATAATTCTATAACCATCCACGGAGTAGATACTGGAATTAGTGAAGGGATTGATTTAGGAAGTAATAACTTTAAAAGAATCAATAAGCAAAAAATAGCCTTATTAGTTGGAGATGGAATTAGCGCATATGATGCGGGGGAAATATGGCATCTATTTGATACCAGATATAATATTAATGTAACTAAACTTGACGTAAGAAATTTATCCTCTGCAGATATTAATAAGTACACGACTATTATAATGCCTAACAGCAAAGGATTAAATATTAAAAACTCATCTAAAATTAAAAAATGGATAGAAGACGGGGGAACACTTGTAGCTTACAAGAATTCTTTAAAATGGATTGAAAAAAATGATCTTGTAAAATATAATTTTAAGAAAACTGAGCGTACAGCAATAAATATAAATTTTGAACAAAAAAGAAATTATTTTGGTTCACAAGCTATTGGAGGCGCAATCTTTAATGCTAAGATAGACAGAACTCATCCTATAAATTTTGGGTTTAAAAATAATTCAATTTCACTTTTTAGAAATAGCACACTATTTATTGAAGCTGACAAGGATAGTTATAATAATCCTATAATATATTCTGAAAAACCACTATTAAGTGGTTATATATCTGAAGAAAATCTTAATAACTTAAAACTAACTGTTCCTTTAAAAATCAATAAAATAAACAAAGGGAAAATTATTTCTATAACAGACAACACAAACTTTAGAGCATTCTGGTATGGGACAAATAAATTATTAGTTAATGCAATTTATTTTAGCGATCAGTTCTAATTTAATGAATTAATGAATACAGATTTTATTTTATTTAAAGCTCGCCGGTTAGTCATCATAACCAGGATTAATTCTCCCTTTTTTTATGTAAGATGTCTTAATGAATCCTTAGACCATTCATAACTGTATCTTCAGTAGAAATCAGTATTACATCTTTTTCATTTACAGCCCCTAGCACAAGGCATTCACTCATAAAATTTGCAATTTGTTTTTTAGGGAAATTTACAACTGCTATTACTTGTTTGTCAAGTAATTCATCTTCTGAATACCTATGGGTAATTTGAGCAGATGAATTTAATATTCCTAATTCTCCAAAATCAATTTTTAGTTTATATGCAGGTTTAATTGCTTCAACAAATACTTCTGCAGCAGTTATAGTACCGACCCTAATATCAATTTTTGAGAAGTCTTGAAATGTTACTTTATCCAAATTAGTAGTTTTTATTTAGAATTTTTTGTAAAATTACAATTAAATATATAATTATATAAAGTGTCAAGAACTCCTTCAAATATGGTTTCTTTAGGGACTAAAGCTCCTAAATTTAACTTACTAGATGTCACTACTGATTTAGATAAATCACTTGATCAGTTAAAAGGTAAAAAAGGAACAGTTATAATGTTTATATGTAATCATTGCCCATATGTAAAACACGTAAATACGGCAATTGTTGAAACTGCAAAAAAGTATCAGCAGGCTGAAATTAAATTTATCGCTATTTCAAGTAATGATGTTTTAAACTATCCTGAGGATAGTCCAGAACTTATGAAAGAAAATGCAATTGAATATGGTTTTTGCTTTCCTTATTTATATGATGAAACCCAACAGACAGCTATAGATTATGATGCAGCATGTACTCCTGATTTTTATGTTTATAATTTTGATTTAGAGTTAGTATATAGAGGTCAACTGGATGATTCTAGGCCAGGAAATAATCTTCCATGTGATGGAAATGACCTAAGTCATGCATTAAATTGTTTAATTACAAATAAAGTAAACGAAAAATTACAAAAACCAAGTATTGGCTGTAATATAAAATGGAAAACTAGCTAAAACCAACTAATTCAACATCAAAAATAAGAGCTGCATTAGGCGGAATTATACCTCCAGCACCCATTTCACCATAAGCTAAATTACTTGGAATTAAGAATGTTGCCTTTTCGCCAACACTCAACAAACTTATTCCTTCATCCCATCCTTTAATAACTTGACCTATACCAAGTTTGAATTCAATTGGCTCATTTCGTTTATAAGAAGAGTCAAAAACTGTTCCATCAATTAATTGGCCCTGATAATGGACTTTAACTGTATCACCAACTTTTGGTTTATCTCCATTATTTTCTGAAATTATATTATAACGTAATCCTGAATCAGTTATCTTAAAACCCTTTGAAATTTCATCAATTTTATTATTTAGATTTAATTTCATTTTCTTATCTCTTTCCTCTTTTAGATTATTAAACTGGTTAAAGGAATCTAATGAATCAAAACTTTCAGCTTTATCTCCTACTCTACTTATTGTCAATTTTATAATTTCATCACCTTGTTCAATAGAATTTACTACTGATATCCCATCTATTACTTTACCAAAAACAGTGTGTTTATTATCTAACCAGGGTGTTTCTACATGTGTTATAAAAAATTGACTCCCATTAGTTCCTGGACCAGCATTAGCCATAGATAGAATTCCTTCACTATTATGTTTAAGATCATTATGAAGCTCATCATCAAATTTGTAGCCTGGATCACCTGTTCCATTTCCCAAAGGACAACCACATTGGATCATAAAATCATTAATAACCCTATGAAAAATTATTCCATCATAGTAAGGAGTTCCAATTTCTTTATGAGAGTTTTTCATCTTACCTTCAGCTAATGAAATAAAATTTCCAACTGTACCAGGAGTTTTCTCATACTCTAAAGCAATAACAATTAATCCTTTAGAAGTTTTAAGATTAGCATATATACCTTCATTCATAATAAAAAATTTGAACGAATATACAATTATTCATTAATATGTATACATTAATTTAGTTTGCAAGTTCACTTAAGAATTTTAATCTATAAATTCTTAACTCAAAATCCTCATACTCTCCCTCAAATTCCTTCATAGCTTTTTCAATATCATCAGTCTCAGATTCTATAAAATATTCATATAATTCACTTTGCTGATCCTCATCTAAAATATCATCAATACAATAAGAAATATCCAATTTAGTACCAGAATAAACAATTGATTCCATTTCTTTAACAAAATCATCCATTTCAAGGCCCTTTGCAGAAATTATATCATCAAAAGGCAATTTCCTGTCAATACTTTGAATTATATATAGTTTTCTTGCTGAATTAGACCCCGAACTTTTCACTACAAAATCATCAATTCTACTAATGTTATTTTCCTTAATATATCTTGAAATAACATCGACAAATTCATTGCCATACTTTTTTGCTTTTCCTTCACCCACTCCATGAATATTAGCCATTTCAGCAATGGTTATTGGATATTTGAATGTCATATCCTCAAGCGATGGGTCCTGAAATATTATATAGGGCGGAAGATTAAGTTTCTTTGCAATCTGTTTTCTTAATCTTTTTAATATTGACATTAATTCTAAATCAGCGGAAAAATCTGATTTTTGTTGAGTTATAATTCTATCATCATCTGAATATTCATGATCTTTAGATATCATAAAGCCTATTGGCTTAGATAAATATTTCTTTCCCTTTTCATTAATTAAAATAGTACCATACGATTCTATATTTCTTTCTAATAAACCTAAAACAACAAGTTGTCTAATTAACCCTTTCCAAAATGACTTTTTAAAATTTTGACCATTTCCAAAAAACGGCTTTTCTTTTAATTTATGAGATTTGATTATAGAAGTTTCAATACCCATTAAAATATCTATCAATTCCTTAGACTTATAAATCTGCCTAGTTTCATTAATAAGATTAAGCAGTAAGACAATTTGATTCTTTACGTCTATTTTTTTCTTTGGATTAACCATGTTGTCATCTAACATTCCTCCTTCTCCTGTTTCATTATCAAATTCTTCTCCAAAATAATTCAGCAAATATTTTCTTCTTGAGATAGATGTTTCACAATAAGAAACCACTTCTTCTAACAATAAAGATGAGAGTTGTTGCTCTGAATTAGGTTTTGATGTGATAAATCTTTCCAATTTTTCAATATCTTTATAAGAGTAAAAAGCCAAGCAGTTTCCCTCTCCTCCATCTCTTCCTGCTCTTCCAGTTTCTTGATAGTAGCCTTCCAAACTTTTAGGAACATCATAATGAATTACAAATCTTATATTAGGCTTATCAATACCCATACCGAAGGCAATTGTAGCAACAATCACATCAACATCTTCTTTTAAAAAAAAATCCTGATTATTAGATCTTGTCTTGGAATCTAAGCCTGCATGATACGGCAATGCTTTTACATCATTTAGCTGTAACAAATTAGTTATTTCTTCAACTTTTTTTCTACTTAAACAGTATATAATACCTGATTTATTGCTATTGTTTTTAATAAATTTAATCACTTCTGAATTTACACTTTCATTTTTATAACGTACTTCATAAAACAGATTAGGTCTATTGAATGATGATTTAAAAATCTGTGCGTCAGAAATCTTTAAATTTTTTAATATATCTGACTGAACTTTAGGAGTGGCTGTTGCAGTAAGAGCAATAACAGGAACGTTTTTTTGAATTTTATCAGCTATTAGCCTTAAATTTCTATATTCTGGCCTAAAATCATGACCCCATTCACTTATGCAATGAGCCTCATCTATAGCTAATAGTGATATATGAATTGATTTAAGGAATTCTATATTAGAATCCTTTGAAAGTGACTCTGGAGCCATATATAAAAGCTTAGTAATGCCTTTTTTTACATCATCTTTAACCTTTTCCTTATCATCCCTTGTTAAAGAAGAATTTAAAACATGTGCAATTCCGTTAATATTAGAAAACCCTCTTATATAGTCAACTTGATTTTTCATAAGTGCAATAAGAGGTGAAACAACAATTGCAGTTCCTTCTTTAATAAGTGCTGGCAACTGATAACATAAGGATTTACCACCACCAGTTGGCATAATAACAAAAGTGTTCTTATCTACACAAATTTTAGTAATTACTTCTTTTTGGAGTCCTTTAAATTCATCAAAACCAAAGATTTTTTTTAATGAATCGTAGATAACCTTATCATTGATTTTCATTTAATCTCTATAGAATATCATTTTTTATACTACTATTAAGATATGATATTATGATAATTTTAAGAAATTCTTTATTAAAAATTTTGTTTTTTTGTATAATATCTGGTGTTTGAAATTTTAAGAGTATTTTTAAATACATAAATAATAAATTTTGAAAGAAATAAAATCTATTTTAAGTTTTGCTAAAGAGACTATTGAACTTCAAGCTAGTAGTATCAAGAATCTATATAAACTACTAACTAAAGATTTTGAAAAAGCCGTAAACTTAATAAACAAAACTAAAGGAAGAGTTATTGTAAGCGGTATAGGTAAAAGTGCTATTATTGCTCAAAAAATTGTAGCAACATTTAACTCTACTGGAACACCTTCAATTTTTATGCATGCTGCAGATGCAATTCATGGTGATTTAGGATTAATTCAAAAAAATGATATAATTATTTGTATTTCCAAAAGTGGAAATACTCCTGAGATTAAAGCATTAGTTCCTTATATAAAAAAAACCTTTAATAAACTTATAGCTATAACAGGTGAGACTAATAGTTATTTGTCTGAAAAATCAGATATCGTAATTAATAGTTACGTAGATGCGGAAGCATGTCCTAATAATCTAGCTCCTACAACTAGCACTACTGCTCAACTTGTCATTGGTGATGCAATTGCGGTATGTCTAGTGAAATTAAGAGGCTTTTCTTCAAATGATTTTGCAAAATATCACCCTGGTGGTAACCTGGGAAAAAAATTACTCCTAAAAGTTGAAGATTTAATTGACACCAATAAAATACCCAAAGTAGATGTTTCTGATCTTATGAAAGATGTAATCATAGAAATTTCTAATAAAATGTTAGGAATTGCAGTTGTACTAGACAAATACAAAATTGTTGGCGTAATAACAGATGGTGATCTTAGACGTCAATTGCTAAAAAGTGAAGATATTTCTAAAATTAAAGCTTCTGAAATAATGAGTAAATACCCAAAAATTATTAATAAAAATATACTCGCATCTGAAGCACTTTCTATTATGAGAATAAATAAAATATCTCAACTTGTAGTTGCTGATAAAAACAAATATATTGGAGTTATCCATATTCAAAGTCTAATTAAAGAAGGAATTATATAGTGAGCACCAATCAAGTTAATAGTATGTCCTTTTTAGAGCATCTTGAAGAATTAAGATGGCACATCCTTAGATCAATGTTTGCAATTATTATTACAGGAATAGTTTGTTTCGTGATGAAAGACTTCATGTTTGATACTATAATATTTGGCCCAAAAAATATTTCTTTTCCGACATATAGATTCTTGTGTGAAGCAGCAACTTTTTTAGGAGTTGAAACTAACTTTTGTGGAACTGAATTTCCATTTATTATTCAAAACAGAACAATGGGTGGTCAATTCTCTGCTCATATATGGACCTCTATTATTGGAGGTTTTATTTTATCATTCCCATATGTTATATACGAATTATGGAAATTCATAAGTCCTGGATTACATCAAAATGAAAAAAATAGATCTAGAGGGTTTATTTTTATTTGTTCTTTTTTATTTTTTATAGGAGTTTTATTTGGCTATTATGTCGTAGCGCCTCTATCAATTAATTTTTTAGGTGGCTATCAAGTTTCAAGTCAAATTTTAAATGAAATTGACATTAGCTCTTATATTGCCCTAGTTAGATCTTCTTGTTTAGCATGTGGCATTATGTTTGAATTGCCTATAATAATCTTTTTCTTAACTAGAATTGGGGTGGTTACTCCAACTTCATTAGTAAAATATAGAAAATATGCAATCTTGATTGTTTTAACTTTTGCTGCAATTATTACCCCACCTGATGTAGCTAGTCAAATAATTGTTGCCATTCCTGTAATGATTTTATATCAAATAAGTATATTTATTTCTAGGTTAGTTTTAAAAAACCAAAGTAAATGATTTTAAGAGCTGAGAATTTAATGAAATCCTATTCAGGGAAGAAAGTTGTAAAAGACATTTCTCTACAACTAAAACAAGGTGAAATAGTAGGTTTGCTTGGCCCAAATGGTGCTGGAAAAACAACATCATTTTATATGATAGTTGGACTAATTAAGCCTAACTCAGGAAAAATATATTTAGACGAAGAAGATATTACTAAATTCCCAATGTATAAAAGAGCTCAATCAGGTATTGGTTATTTAGCTCAAGAAGCATCAGTTTTTAGAAAAATGACTGTTGAAAATAATATTTTAAGTGTGCTTCAACTAACAAGTTTATCCAAGAAAGAACAAAACAATAAAATGGAGTCATTGCTTGATGAATTTGGATTAACACATATAAGAAAAAATAGAGGAGATCTTCTATCAGGTGGAGAAAGAAGAAGAACAGAAATAGCACGAGCTCTTGCTAGTGACCCTATGTTTATACTACTTGATGAGCCGTTTGCTGGAGTTGACCCTCTAGCTGTTGAAGATATTCAAAAGATAGTTACTAGACTAACCAAAAAAAATATTGGGATACTTATTACAGACCATAATGTAAGAGAAACATTAGCTATAACTGACAGAACATATTTAATGTTTGAAGGCAATATTCTTAAAGATGGTAAACCTGAAGAACTAGCTAATGATGAAACAGTTAGAAAAGTATATCTAGGTCAAAATTTTGAGTTAAGAAAAAAATCTTAATCATTTACCTATTCTTCCTTCCTAAGGCAAAGTAAGATACTATATAATAAACTACTAATATGACTGGGATAGAGACCTCCCTAAGCCAGATAAATAGCATTGCTGAAGCTATTAAAAGTAAAAATCTGTATTTATTAATTCCCGTAAACTTAAAATTTTTGAACTTTAAGTTTATTAATTTAAATCTTGAGTTTAGTAAATAACAACTTAAAATTGTAACAAATATTAAAAAGTTATTATTTAGAAAAACATCTTTTATAAATAAATTATTAACTGACTCAGCAATTAACATTAGGGATAGAACAAATACTGTATTGGCTGGAGTTGGCAAACCAATAAAATATTTTAAATCTTTATGAGATAGATTGAAATTTGCAAGCCTATAGGCAGAACCTAATGTTATAGTAAAACCAAGCAAAGGAAGAAATGGATCTAAAGAAACTTCCATAAATAACCTATACATTATTATTCCTGGAACTAAACCAAAAGAAATTAGATCTGCTAATGAATCTAATTGAGCACCGAGTTTACTTTCTGAATTGAATTTTCTAGCAATAAATCCATCCATAAAATCAAAAAACAAAGTAATTAAAATAATAAAAGAAATAGATTCCATTGAAAGATTACCCTCAATTAACAGCAATGTAATAACACATCCTAAAAAAAGATTTAAAAGTGTAAATATGTTAGGAATTATTCTCATAAACAATAATTGAGATCTGAATACTAATATAGCAACTTATTAAATAATATATACATAGCAAATAAATTTTAATTGTTTTTATTATTATTACACAATAAGCAAGTCATTTAGAAGTTTTTATTGATATTATCAATAATGAAGAAGTTAATTTCCTTATTAGTATTTTCCATTATAGGAGTAAATGCGCAGAATAATTCAAAATATTCTAATGAATTCCTAAATATTGGTGTAGATGCTCAATCAATAGGGATGAGTAATGCGGTTGTTTCCAGCACATCTGATGTTAATTCTACTTATTGGAATCCCGCTGGTTTACTACAATTAAAAGATAAACAGATTTCTTTAATGCATTCAAACTATTTTGCCAATATAGCCACTTATAATTTTGTTGCATATGCAATGCCAATTGATGATGAATCTGCACTTGGCTTTTCTATGATTAGGTTTGGAGTTGATGATATATTAGACACAACACAATTAATAGATGATCAAGGAAATATAAATTTTGATAGAATCAACCTGTTTTCAACTGCAGATTATGCTTTTATGTTTTCTTATGCAAGAAGATTAAAACTTAAGAAATTAAACTATGGAATTAATATAAAAATAATTAGAAGAATAATTGGAGATTTCTCTAGTTCATGGGGTTTTGGAATGGATTTTGGGATACAGTATAGGACAGATAATAATTGGAGTTTTGGTCTAATGGCAAGAGACATTACAACAACCTATAATTCTTGGACTATAAATGAGGATAAATTAGATGATATTCAAAATGCAATTGAAGGTCAAAATCAAGAAATACCAAACGGAACTGAAATAACTATCCCTAAACTCCAATTAGGATTTTCAAAAGAGATTGACATTAAAAATAGCTACACTTTGTTAGCAGCATTAGATCTAATACTTAAATTTGAAGAGAATAATGATATAATTTCAACTAATTTTGCTAGTATCAATCCTGCATTAGGTGTAGAGATTGGCTATCTTGACTTAGTTTTTTTAAGATTAGGTATGGGTAATTTTCAAAATGAATTACAATTTGATAATTCAAAAGAAGTAAGCTTTCAGCCAAATTTTGGCATTGGATTTAAATATAAAAGCATTGAAATGGACTATGCATTTACTGATATTGGAAATCAAAGTATTGCTTTATATTCTAACATTTTTTCGTTGAAATTTGACCTTAATTTATTTAGATAAAGCTATGCTAAAAAAAATTCTATTTTTCTTATTTCTAGCATTTATTCTCAAGATAGATGCGCAAGAAAATATAGAAGAAATACAGCAATATGAAATTAGTATTCTAACCATCGGGCCTGGAAATTCTCTTAGTGATGCTTTTGGTCACTCTGGAATTAGAGTGATAGATAGAGTAAATAATTTTGATATAGTCTTTAATTATGGAGTATATGACTTTAATGCACCCAATTTTTATATAAATTTTGTAAAAGGAAGACCTATATATAGTCTTGGATTAAATAATTTTAATGACTTTTATAGAAATTATGTAAATCAGTCTAGGCAAATAATAGAACAGAAATTAAATTTATCTGAATATAAGAAAAGAGTCCTTGTAAATAAGCTTATTACAAACTCTAAAGAAGAGAATAAGGATTACGATTATAACTATTTTGAAAATAATTGCTCCACTAAAATCGGAGATATATTAAATGAACTTCTTGAACTAGAAATTAATAGTGAAGGTTTTAATCTAGATAAAATAAATTCAAATTCATATAGAAAATTAGTTTATCAACATATTGCACCAAATTCATGGGGAGCATTAGGAATTGACATTTGTCTTGGAGCGGTAATCGATAAAAATATTACTGATAATAATGAGCTTTTTTTACCATACAATTTGAAATCACACTTTGACAAACTAAGTAATTCAAATATTAGTAATGGAAATTTAGTAGAGACATCTATTTTATTTGGAGAGTATACTGAATATAAAGAAACTTCATTTTCGCCATTGTATGTCCTATTAATTTTATCATTAATTATTGTTATAGTTACTTTTTTTGACTACTTAAGAATAACTAGAAGTGTTATTTTAGATCTTATTATTCTTTTAATTACAGGAATAATAGGCATATTATTGGTCTATTTATGGTTTTTTAGCAACCATGCTGCATCTGCTTGGAATTATAATCTTTTATGGGCAATTCCATTTAATCTAATATTACTTATTCAACTACTTAAGAAAAAACAAAACAGACGGACTATATCATGGCTAAAAATAAATGTTCTAATGCTATTGTTAATGTGCTTGCATTGGATGATAGGAATTCAAGTATTTAATATTTGTTTAATTTCCCTAATTTTAGCACTATTAATAAGATATTTATATCTAATTAAATATTTATCAAAAAGAATACGATAATCCTATGAAAATTTATACAAAATCAGGAGATAAAGGTTTAACAAAATTAATTGGCGGAAAAAATGTTGAAAAACATAATATACAAGTTGATGCATATGGCTCAATTGATGAACTAAATTCATATATTGGATTGATAAGGGACTTTACTGATGAGAAGTATATAAAAAAATCCTTAATAGAAGTACAAAAAAATCTATTTAGTATTGGGGCAATACTTGCATTTCAAGATGATAAAACAGCGGAAAAATATAAAAAAATAAAGATCCATAAACAGGACATTTCTACAATAGAAGATAATATTGATAAGATTTCTAAAAAATTACCCAAAATTTATAAGTTCATTATTCCTGGAGGACATCAAAACATCTCCTACTGTCATATCGCTAGATCTGTCTGTAGAAGAGCTGAAAGAAATGTTTCAAAATTGAAGTCTATTTATAATTTTCCTGATGAAATATTAATTTATTTAAACAGATTATCCGACTATATATTTGTTATTGCAAGAAAATTTTCCATAGATCTAGATGTTGAAGAAATTTCATGGGAAACATAAACAGTAAAAAAACTCTAATAAAATATTGCTTTTTTCGTCTAAAAAATTATTTTTGCAAAAAATAGTTTATCATGTATTGGACGTTAGAACTAGTATCTTACCTAAGTGATGCACCATGGCCAGCTACAAAAGATGAATTGATAGATTATTCTATAAGAACTGGTTCCCCTTTAGAAGTAGTAGAAAATTTGCAATCAATTGAAGATGAAGGAGATCTATACGAATCTATTCAAGAAATTTGGCCAGATTATCCAACAGATGAAGATTATCTTTGGAATGAAGATGAATATTAAAATTTTATTTAAAGTCTCTTAACTGAGGCTTTTTTAAATATTTTCATCAAACAAATTGTATCTTTGAAAATTAAAATCACTATCTGAAATCACATATGAGTTTCTTTAATTCAATACTTAAATTCTTTATAGGAGACAAAACAAAAAAAGATATAAAATCAATAACTCCTTTAGTTGAAGAAATAAAATCTTTTGAGAATGAAATTTCTAACCTAAATAATGATGAATTAAGAGAACAAACTCAAAATTTCAAGTCTGAAATTGAATTATCTATTACTGAGATTAAAAATAAAATTAAACAGCTAAAAAAAGCTGTAGATGAAACCAAGGATTTTGATAAAAAAGAAGAATATTATATTCAAATAGATAAATGTGAAGAAGAATGTTATAACATAACTGAACAGTCTTTAAATAAAATCATGCCAAAAGCTTTTGCAGTTGTTAAAGAAACTGCAAAACGTTTTTTTAGCAACAAAGAGATTACAGTTAAGGCAACAGCTTTTGATAGAGAGATTTCAGCCAATAAAGAATACGTTCAATTAAATCAAGAGAATGCTGTTTGGAAAAATTCTTGGGATGCAGCGGGGAAACCAATTACATGGGATATGATTCACTATGATGTACAATTAATTGGTGGTGTTGCTATGCATCAAGGTAAAATAGCCGAAATGCAGACAGGTGAGGGGAAAACATTAGTTGCAACATTGCCAGTATATTTAAATGCTTTGTCAGGCAGAGGAGTTCATATTGTAACTGTAAATGATTATTTAGCTAAAAGAGATAGTGCTTGGATGGCTCCTATCTTTGAATTTCATGGGTTAAAGATAGATTGCATTAACTATTATAAACCTAATTCACAAGAAAGAAAAAATGCATACAATGCTGATATAACATATGGTACCAATAATGAGTTTGGATTTGATTATTTAAGAGATAACATGGCTAATTCTCCTGATGATCTAGTTCAAAGAAAACATAATTATGCTATTGTTGATGAGGTTGATTCTGTTCTAGTAGATGATGCAAGAACTCCTCTAATAATTTCAGGTGCAGTACCTAAAGGGGATAAGCATGAATTTAATGAATTAAAACCAAAAATTGAAAAAATAGTATCTGTTCAAAGAAAATTGTTAACTGCTACTTTAGCTGAGGCTAAAAATAATATTTCTAACAATAATACTGAAGAAGGAGCTTTTAGTCTTCTTAGAGTATACAGAGGAATCCCTAAAAATAAAGCTTTAATTAAATATTTAAGTGAAGAAGGTGTAAAGCAGTTACTTCAAAAGACTGAAAATTTCTACATGCAAGATAATAATAGGGAAATGCCAAAAATTGATGAAGAGCTTTATTATGTTATTGATGAAAAAAACAATCAGATAGAGCTTACTGATAAGGGAATTGAATTCCTTTCAGGGAAAGACGATCCAAACTTCTTTATAATGCCTGAAATAGGAATGGAAATATCAAAAATTGAATCTAAAGGCCATAAACCTAAAAAAGAAGCTGCATTGAAAGAAGAGTTATATAGAGATTTTAATATTAAGTCTGAAAGGATTCATTCTATAAATCAACTACTTAAGGCATATGCTCTTTTTGAAAAAGATATTCAATACGTAGTAATGGAAAATAAGGTAATGATTGTAGATGAACAAACGGGTAGAATAATGGATGGGAGAAGATATAGTGACGGTCTACATCAAGCAATTGAAGCTAAAGAAAATGTAAAAATTGAAGCAGCTACTCAGACATTTGCAACAATAACACTACAAAATTATTTTAGAATGTATGGGAAACTTTCTGGGATGACAGGTACTGCTGTAACAGAGGCAGGTGAATTTTGGGACATTTACAAATTAGATGTAGTTGAAATCCCAACTAATAAGCCTGTAATAAGAGATGATAAAGAAGATTTAGTCTATAAAACAAAAAGAGAGAAATATAATGCTGTTATTGAACAAGTTACTAATCTATCACACTCAGGAAGACCTGTGTTAATTGGCACAACATCTGTTGAAATTAGTGAATTACTTGGTAAAATGCTAGGTATAAGAAAAGTACCTCATAATATTCTAAATGCAAAACTACATAAGAAAGAATCTGAAATTGTTGCAGAAGCTGGAATATCCGGTCAAGTTACTATTGCTACCAATATGGCAGGTAGAGGAACTGATATTAAGCTAAGTAAAGAAGTTATTGATTTAGGAGGATTAGCAATTATTGGAACTGAAAGACATGATTCAAGAAGGGTTGATCGACAGCTAAGGGGAAGATCTGGAAGACAAGGGGATCCAGGTAGCTCACAGTTTTATGTTTCTCTAGAAGACAATTTAATGCGATTATTTGGAAGTGAAAAAATCGCTAAAATGATGGATAGAATGGGTCTTGAAGAGGGTGAGGTAATTCAACATTCAATGATAACAAAATCAATTGAAAGGGCTCAAAAGAAAGTAGAGGAAAATAATTTTGGTATCAGAAAAAGACTTCTAGAATATGATGACGTTATGAATGCACAACGAGAAGTAATTTATAAAAGGCGACATAACTCGTTATTTGGTGATAGATTAAGAATCGATATTGCAAATATGATTTACGATACATGTGAAAGTATTGTTTTAAATAATAAAGAAACTAATGATTTCAAAAATTTTGAGTTTGAACTAATAAAGTTCTTTTCTATAAGTACAGATCTAAGTGTTGATGAATTTGAATCAATGGATGAAAATGAAGTTATAAATAAAATATATAAACTTTCCCTAAATCATTATTTAAATAAAATTGAGGCAAATGCTAAATTAGCCTATCCTGTAATTAAACATGTATATGAAAATCAGAAAGATAGATTTAAGAGAATTGTTGTTCCATTTACTGATGGAATAAAGACTTTGCAAGTTGTTACGGATTTAGAAAGAGCTTATTCCTCTGATGGACAACAGCTAGTAACTGACTTTGAAAAAAATATATCATTAGCAATTTTAGATAACTCTTGGAAAAATCATCTAAGAAAGATGGATGAATTAAAACAATCTGTTCAGCTAGCAGTTCATGAGCAAAAAGATCCCCTTTTAATATATAAATTCGAGTCATTTGAATTATTTAAAACTCTGATTGATAATGTAAACAAAGAGATACTATCATTTTTATTCAAAGCTGAAATTTCTAATGAAAATGCCAAAAATATTCAAGAAGCTAGGCCAAGAAAAGTTAGTAAGATAAATACATCAAAAGATGAAATCCCTAATATTGATGAGTTAAGTTCTCAAAATAAAGCAGCTGGAAGAAATAAAGTTAATGAAATTGAAACAATTGTAAGAGATAGACCAAAGATTGGAAGAAATGATCGAATTACAATAAAAAATGTTTCAACTGGAGAGAACAAAGAAATGAAGTACAAACACGCAGAACCATTAATTAATAAAGGAGAGTGGGTTATTTCAAAAGCCACTACTACTTCATAATAATTAGTTTAAACAACTATGAGAGAATCCTCTAAAAAGCGATTAAATATTCCAAAGCTAATTAGCGGGATTATAAATGGGAACATTGTTTCACTTAGTAAAGCAATTACCATAATTGAAAGTGATAATATAAATGATGAATCTAATTCTAAGAAAATAATATCCTCATGTATTAAGGAAAAGTCCAATTCAATAAGAATTGGCATAACAGGTGTCCCTGGAGTTGGAAAAAGTACATTTATTGAAACCTTTGGAACTCATCTAACAAACATAGGTCATAAAGTTGCTGTATTAGCTATTGATCCAACTAGCTCAATTAACCACGGCAGCATATTGGGAGATAAAACAAGAATGAGCACATTGGTTAATAATAAAAATGCATTTATTAGACCTAGCCCAGCTTCGACACATTACGGAGGTGTGGCAAAAAGAACTAGAGAATCAATTATTCTTTGTGAAGCTGCAGGTTATAACATAATTCTAGTTGAAACAGTTGGAGTGGGTCAAAATGAAATTAGTGTTTCTGAAATGGTAGATTTCTTTCTTTTACTTAAACTATCGGGTGCTGGAGATGAGCTACAAGGGATTAAACGTGGAATAATAGAAATGGCAGATGCTATAATAATAAATAAGGCTGATGGAGATAATATAGAAAATTCTAATAAAGCCAAATCAGAATTTTCTATGGCTATAAAATTTTATCCTAAAAGAAAATCTAACTGGACTCCAAAGGTAATGACATGTAGTTCAGTTAATAATAAAGGTATTAAATCTATCTGGGACGTGATTTCTGAATACGTTACAGCAACAAAATCC
>Ga0208411_1001472_pt1 | contig 15885 bp, 16 predicted proteins | sample ETN01SmetaG_4_FD_185793 | JGI IMG/M metagenome (GOLD analysis project Ga0208411, IMG submission 185793) | Marine microbial and viral communities from oxygen minimum zone, Eastern Pacific Ocean - ETNP2014F12-01SV261 (SPAdes) (version 2) | ecosystem: Environmental > Aquatic > Marine > Oceanic ... | reverse complement strand
TGGAGATGGATTAATGGCTCGCGGCGGAGATAATACTATGGATAAGCTAGTATCGCTTTGCAAACGGCGCGGATTTGTTTTCAGAAACTCGGACATCTACGGCGGTTTGGAAGCTACCTACGACTACGGTCCGCTGGGCGTGGAGCTGAAAAACAATGTAAAGCAGCAGTGGTGGCGGGATGTGGTCACCTCCCGGGCTGATGTAGTGGGGATGGATGCCGCTATATTCATGAATTCCAAAGTGTGGGAGGCCTCCGGGCACGTTCAGGAGTTCCACGATCCACTGGTGGATTGCAAGAACTGTAAAGCCCGCTATCGGGAAGATCACATGGATATGGATAAGCCGTGCCCAGCGTGTGGCATCAAAGATTGGACAGAGCCAAGGCAGTTCAATCTGATGCTCAAAACACATTACGGTCCTTCGGAAGATTCAGCATCCATTATCTATCTACGACCGGAGACGGCTCAGGGAATTTTTGTCAACTTCCTTAATGCTCAGGGAACTGCCAGGATGAAACTCCCTTTCGGCATCGCTCAGATTGGCAAGGCGTTCCGAAACGAGATCACCACCGGAAACTTCCTCTTCCGCTCTCGTGAGTTCGAGCAGATGGAGCTGGAGTTTTTCGTCAAGCCGGATGAATCGGCCGAGTGGTTGGACAGGTGGGTTCAATCCCGCTTCGACTGGTACAAAAGTCTCGGTGTTACGGAAAGCAAGCTCCGCCTCCGTCAGCATGAAGGCGATGAATTGGCTCACTACGCTGCTGACTGTTACGATGTGGAGTACGAGTTTCCTTTCGGCTGGTCGGAGCTTGAAGGTATCGCCGATCGCGGCACTTATGATCTTGACCAACACGCGGAACATTCCGGAAAGAAGCTCACCTGGTTTGATCCTCAAAACAATGAACACATTACGCCTGCCGTGGTGGAGTCATCCGCCGGAGTAGACCGCACTGTATTGACGATCTTAGCCGACGCCTACCACGAAGAGGAAGTAAAAGGTGAACAACGGACTGTTTTGCGACTGCATCCAAAACTGGCACCCACTACCGCGGCCATCTACCCGCTCGTAAATCGTGACGGACTGCCGGAAATAGCTGCCAACATATTCGATAATCTGAAAGGTGATTTTGCAGCCTTCTACGACGCCGGAGGCTCTATCGGCCGCCGTTATCGCCGGCAGGATGAAGCCGGGACACCGTTCGGAATTACCGTAGACTCAGACACACTGGAAGATGAGACTGTCACCATCCGTGAGCGGGACAGCATGAAGCAGGAGCGGGTGGCCATGAGCCAACTCCACGACTATATTTCCGACAAGATTCGCTAAGCTATATAATTAACTCCGGAAAAGAGTTTTGTTAGGCGGAATTCCTTCGTCAGATTCTCAATTTTGATCATAAGCTTTTACCCAGGAAGGTGCTACTCCCCAATAATTTTCACCAGTACCCGTTTCCGCCTGCGGCCGTCAAACTCACCGTAGAATATCTGCTCCCATGTACCGAAATGGAGTTGCCCATCGGTAATAGCAACAACCACTTCCCTCCCCATTACTTGCCGCTTGTGGTGCGCATCGCCGTTGTCCTCACCGGTCCGGTTGTGATCATAGTGAGATATGGGTTCATGAGGTGCCAGCTCTTCCAGCCACCGCTTGTAGTCACGATGCAGTCCAGATTCATCATCGTTGATGAAGACTGACGCCGTGATGTGCATAGCGTTCACAAGACAGAGTCCATTTCGTATGCCGCTTTCCCTGACGATTTCCTCTACCTGTTGCGTTATATTGACAAAGTCCATGCGAATCGGTACTTCCATCCACAACTCTTCGTGATACGATTTCATAATATCTCCAGAATTGGTTGCATACCTGTGTGAAGTGAGCTACAATTTAGCTATAACTAGACAGCATTCGACAGAAGAATGACTCAGATCCCCACACTTGTTAACGTTAAGGAAGCCGCAGCCAGCATCGCGCCATACGCTAAGCGGACGCCCGTCCGCACTCTCTACTTAGATAATGGGATACAGCTTTGGCTGAAATGCGAGAACCTCCAGCGGACAGGCGCTTTCAAGTTCCGCGGGGCTTGTAACGCTGTCTTTGCTCTTACAGATGAAGAAGCTACTCAGGGTGTAGCAACCCATTCTTCCGGGAACCACGCCGCCGCTCTGGCGTGTGCGGCCGAACTCCGGGATATCCTTGCTCACGTAGTAATGCCAAAAACAACCACAGAAATGAAGAAGAATAATGTTCAACGGTACTCACCCTCCATCACCTTCTGTGAGCCCACACTAGCCGCCCGGGAAGAGACATTGCAAAAGGTGCTGATTGACACCGGCGCAGTTGAAATACATCCGTACAACAACCCTCAGATCATCGCCGGTCAGGGAACAGCGGCGCTGGAATTACTCGAGGAAGTTCCTGATCTGGACATTTTACTCACTCCCGTGGGTGGTGGTGGACTCCTTAGCGGAACTGCCATTGCTACTAAGGAAACTAACTCTGCCATTAAGGTCATTGGCACAGAGCCGACAGGAGCTGACGATGCTTATCGCTCCTTTCAAAAGGGAAAGATCATCCCATCAGTGAATCCCCAGACTATCTGCGACGGACTGCTCACCTCGCTGGGCGAATTCACCTTTGCCGCCATTCAGCACCATGTGGACGATATTGTCACCGTTAGCGAAGAAGCTATCAAGAGTGCCGTGAAGACAGTGCGTGAGAAAACCGGGATGTCAATCGAGCCGTCGGCGGCAGTACCCATTGCGGCAATTCTTGAAGGCAAAGTCGATTCGTCAGGAAAGAAAGTGGGGATTATTGTAAGCGGGGGGAATGCGGATTAGAAATGAATATTTACATCTCTACTGTAGCAGGCCTGTCACAAGCTCTATCCAAATAGAACTCCCTACCAGCAGTGCCCGCTCGTCAAAATCGAAGTGTGAGCAGTGGTGCGGAACGGTGAGAGGTTCCCGGTCTTGGGGCGCCGACCCAACAAAGAAGAAGCAACCCGGGATTTCCTTCAGATAGTAGCTGAAATCTTCTCCGCCCATGGAGAGATACGGAAATTGTACTCCGTCTCCAACCACCTGTCCAGCGGCTCTTTTCACCTTTTCTGTTTGTTCAGCATGATTCACCGTAAGCGGATACCCTTCCCTATAGTCCAACTCAATCTCTGCTCCAAACGTCGCTGCAACTCCTGCCGTAATTTCTTTCAGCCGATTGATAATAGTCTGGCGATTCTCTTCCTTATAAGCTCTTACTGTGCCATCAAGTATGACTTCATCAGCAATCACATTGAAATTGTGTCCACCAGTGATCTTCCCCACCGTCACCACGGCTGACTCCAGCGGATTGATGTTCCGGCTGACGATGGTCTGGAGGACAGTCACCAAATGTGAGGCGATAACAATAGCATCCACTGCTGTATGCGGCACCGCTCCGTGGCCGCCTTTTCCCCTGACAGTAATGGTAAAGACATCCGCCGCTGCGAGAATAGGACCCTCCTTCGCTCCCACAGTACCGTACGGTTGATAGTTCCAGAGATGAAGCCCATAGATTTCATCCACTTTGGGGTTCTCCAGTACCCCTTCTTCAATCATGAAGCGTGCCCCTCCGCCACCTTCTTCTGCCGGCTGAAAGATAAACTTCACCGAGCCGCGCAACCGGTCACGCATTCCTGACAGAACCTTAGCCGCTCCCAAAAGCATAGCCATGTGTCCGTCATGACCACAAGCATGCATGACGCCATCGTTCTGGGATTTGAACGGCGAGTCGCCCGTTTCCTGGATTGGGAGACCGTCCATATCTGCCCGAAGTGCGATGCATGGCCCATCACCAGCTCCGTGGAACAGACCAACTACGCCCGTCTTTCCCACACCCGTGGTAACTTCCATGCCCATGGCAGTCAGTCGCTCAGCAATCATCTTGGCAGTCTCGTGCTCTACAAAGGCTAACTCTGGTCGTTGATGGATATGCCGGCGAGTGGCAACAATATCTTCTTCTATGGCAGCAACTTCCGGATGAATCTTGGGTTCACTCATCTCTTTGCTTCCATCTTTCATCTGTCAATCCCTAAAATTATACCTCGTACCAGCAGGGAGAAATCGCCGCTGATACGGTCAGCCGTCTCCATCACTTCATCATGAGTAAGCGGCTGCTTGCTGATACCCGCTGCGTAGTTTGTTAGACATGAGATGGTAAGCACACTCATCCCCAATTCGCCGGCCAATTGAATCTCCGGGACTGTGGACATCCCCACGGCATCACCACCAAGTTCCTGGATCATTTTCACTTCCGCCGGTGTCTCATATGACGGTCCCAAAGCCCAAGCATAGACCCCTCTCTCGAGTATCACCTCTTCAGATTTAGCCACTTCCATCGCCAGCTTTAAGAGTTCTGGTGAGTGATAGTCACTCCCCCGCTCCACTTTTGGCATGTCAGCACTTTCCCGGAAGGTACAGTCTAGATGACCTTCAGCTGCCATGAGGGTACCGGGAGGAAAATCACGATTGGTTGAGCCGGCGGCGTTGGTGATGATCAGATTTTCAATTCCGAGGCCGTCGAAAAGCCGGACTGGAAGCGTAATCGTATCTACATCGTAACCTTCGTACAGATGGAAACGTCCGCTGGCTAAGAGCACCGGTTCATGCTCAACTTTCCCGACCATAAGTTCACCGGCGTGACCTTCCACTCCGCTTTGAGGATATCCGGGAATTTCACTGTAGGGAATCCGCACTGCATCCTTTATAGATTCGGCAAATTGTCCCAGCCCCGATCCAAGGACAACAGCCGTCCGGGGAACAATAGACATTTTCCGGCGGACAGTCTCAACCATTTGGGAAATATCCGGCGTTATGGTCTTTACCATCATCATAACTTCTTCAAATTACTTTTTCCCTGCAGGCAATTCAAGACAATTCGGTTGATTTGTCCTAGAGCAAATGGTAAGTTTCCCGCCGTTCAAGGAACTTTTCTTTCATCATCGTTTTGAATGAGGACATTATGACTAAGACGCAAGATCTGAAACTTGTTAAGGAACTCCACAACTCCCGTGATAGAATTTACACAGAGTTGTCCAAGGTTATCATCGGACAACAAGACATTATCGAACATCTTCTGATTACACTCCTCTGCCGGGGTCACGCTCTGGTTATCGGTGTTCCCGGACTAGCCAAAACACTTCTCATTAAGTCCGTAGCACAAATCCTCGATCTCCATTTCAGCCGAATCCAGTTCACTCCGGATCTCATGCCCAGCGACATTACGGGGACAGAGATTATCGAAGAAGATCACGCCACCGGAAAGCGACTGTTTAAGTTCGTAAAGGGACCCGTTTTCGGCAACATTATTCTCGCTGATGAGATCAACCGGACGCCGCCCAAAACTCAGGCTGCTCTCCTGGAAGCGATGCAGGAACAAAAGGTTACAGCTGCCGGTACTTCCTACGAATTGGAGGCGCCTTTCCTGGTGCTCGCCACGCAAAACCCTATCGAACAGGAAGGTACTTACCCCCTGCCTGAAGCTCAGCTCGATCGCTTCATGTTTTCAGTAAATATCACCTATCCCTCAACTGAGGAAGAGAACGAGATTGTTAAGTCCACCACCAGCGCCAAGGAAGAGACACCCCAAGTGATTATTTCAAGAGACCAAATTCTTTCCTACCAGGATCTTGTCCGGCGAGTACCCGTAGCAGATAATGTGGTGGAATTCGCCGTGAATCTCGTTTCACAGACGCGTCCCACCGATGGCTGTCCTGATTTTATCAACGATTGGGTAGAATGGGGCGCCGGGCCCAGGGCTTCTCAGTACCTTATCTTAGGAGCCAAAGCCAAAGCGGTATTGGAAAACCGGCCTACACCAGATATTTCAGATGTCATCAGCATGGTCTTACCGGTCCTGAGGCATCGCGTCATTACCAACTTCAACGCCGAGGCGGACGGTATCTCTACGGATGATATTTTGGAGCGACTCGTGGAAAACAGTTCTCAATAACATTGACTTCCGCTGTAGATAAAAAACGATTCCTCCGTCCTGAGGTGGTTGCCAAGCTTGACAACATGTCGCTTAGGGCACGACTGGTAGTAGAGGGATATCTTGTTGGTCTTCACAAGAGCCCTTACCATGGATTTAGTGTAGAATTTGCTGAGCACCGGGCGTATGGACCCGGCGATGAAATCCGCCATGTAGATTGGAAGATCTACGGCAAGACTGACCGCTTTTACATTAAACAGTATGAGGAAGAAACTAATCTCAGATCTTATCTAATTGTTGATTCCAGTAAATCTATGGACTTCGCCAGTGGAGACGTCACCAAACTGGAATATGCCGGTTACTTTTCAGCCGCGCTAACTTACCTCATGCTCCAACAGCGGGATGCTGTTTCACTTACATTGTTTGATAAGGAGGTTCGCAGCTATGTTCCGCCCTTGTCAACACCGGGACATCTAAACACTATTTTGGCTCAGCTGGAGCAGATCTCTTCGGGACCGGAAACAGCCATCGCTCCCACTCTTCATCAATTGGCGGAAAAGATAAGAAAACGGGGACTTATCATTTTGATCTCGGATCTATTGGATGATCCGCAGGAAGTTTTAACCGGCCTGAAGCATTTCCGCCATAAGAAACACGAGGTTATCGTATTTCATCTCATAGATCCTCAAGAAAAACTTTTTGATTTCTCTGTTCGGACCCGCTTTCGAGATCTGGAAAGCGGCAGTATCATTACTACAGAACCGTGGCAGATTCAGTCAGCTTATCAGCAAGTGATGACAGATTTCCAGAAACTGTATAAAACTGAGTGCCGCAAAAGAAATATAGACTACGTGCCGGTGGTTACAAATCAGACTCTTGATCTGGCTCTCACCGGTTATTTGAAAAAGAGAAAAAAGGTATCCTAGAGTAAGTTACTCGAGAGCCTTAGCCTGTTCAAATAGCTCTTCACTCTCCTCAAGTCTTCCCTGGCGATAGACCACTACAGCCAGGTTTCGCATAGCTGGTGCATTATCAGGCACAATATCAATCACTTGCCTGTAGTAGTATTCGGCATCCTCCCACCGCTCATTGCCACGGAATGCCTCGGCAATCAGCAAAATAGCTTCCCAATCGTCAGGATTTGCATCGATAACAACCTGAAATTCCTCCTCAGCGAAGTCGTAGTCTTGCATATCCCCTGGGCGCAGGTAGAGAAGCCCAAGGTTGTAATGAAGATCACTGTTATTGGGTTCCAGATAAAGAGCTCGATTATAAGCATCTATAGCTTTTTCAAAATTTTCCAGGAAAAAGTAGTTATTCGCCAACGATTTAACCACTTCAACATCATGTGGTGCAAGAGCAAATGCATGCTCAAGGTACTCGTTGGCTCTTTCATAGGCGGAATCACGCAGGGAAAGTTGACCGGCTGTCAACAGTAAATCGGTATCTTCAGGACTAATCTTCAGAGCTTCAGCTAAAGTGGCATCTATACTTTCCTGGTCTTCCTTTTGAACATAACAGAAAAGAAGATTTTTGTACGTTTTTTCTTCAGTTGGAAAGATTTGAATAGCTGTAGAGAAAAGATCTATCGCCTTATCCAGATTACTGTTTTTCAACTCTAAATCACCTGAAAGAGCATCGTTATAGGCATTTGCTCCTTTATTGTAAAATCCTGCCCAGTACTTACCGCGGATAAGTTCCACCCCTTCTCTGACCGTTAGATTCTCAGCCCCAACAGGAATTATGATATCTTCTCCGAGGGAAATAGCTTTATTGAGCATTTCATTCATTTTCTCCCACTCCCCTCGGTTGGCATAAATATCCGAACCCATTCTAAAATAGACTTCAGGATTTTCAGAATCGGTCCCTTTCATGGCGAGAAGCAGCTGCTCCTCCTCTTTATCATATTCCTTGTCGCGAGCATATATTCTGGCAGATGTAAGTTCGGCACTGGTACAGCTCCAATAAAACGTTGTGATCAGAGCACTGCATATTAAGATTATCCAACTTCTTCTTTGCATTATTAACCTCCTGAAAATTCAGTTTATATAGGTTTTAAGTTTAACAAGTTCTCGACGGTGATTCAAGCCAATTATGACAGATTACGTATAAATGAAATCCTTTGTGCCAATTCATCTTTATCCGAATTATATAGGCCAGAAGGTCCAAATCCTTCTACAGAGAACGACGCTATTGCTGAGCCTGTTATCAATGAATCTATCAACGACTCTCCTGCTGCCAGAGCTCCAACCAAACCGCCGGCAAAAGAATCCCCTGCACCGGTGGGATCCACTACATCTTCTATCTTGTAAGCGGTAACCGGAACGGTACGCTCCTCTTCCACCAGCAGAGCACCGCGACTGCCGAGCTTCACTATCACACTCTTTGGCCCCTGTCGGCACAGCTCCCGGCCTGCCCCTTCAGAATCAGACAATCCTGTGATCATCTCAGCTTCGTTGTCGTTGAGCAGGAGAATATCCGTTTTGGCAATCACTTCCTTGAGATCACTCAAGGCGGTATCGATCCACAGATTCATGGTATCGGTTATAACGAGACGTGGTGACTCTATTTGGTTCAGCACATCTAGCTGGAGAGACGGCTGAATATTGGCGAGGAAAACCAGTGGACAGCTTCGATTCCCCTGAGATATCGCCGGTTTGAAATCACCGAAGACCCCGAGCTCAGTGAAGAGTGTCGTTCTGTTCTCCCAATTTTTGTGATAGCGTCCACCCCAGCGAAAGGTTTTACCCTCTACCACTTGAAGATCATCTAAGTTAGCGGCATGAGTTTTGAAGAGGTCGTGTCCTTCCTGAGGAAAATCTGACCCAACCACTCCAACTATGTGTACAGGAGCAAATTGTGAAGCTGCAAGGACAAAATAGGTCGCAGATCCACCCAGTACCTCTCCCTCAGCACCGTCAGGCATCTCGAGCCAATCAATGGCGATGGAACCTACCGTCAGTATGGAATCAGAATTCATAATATGACGACAGGAATTTGAATCTCTCCAATACGTAATGCAAGGAATTGTTGCCAATTTTTACCGACGGCAGTACAGAAAAAAAGAACTTATACATTTTTGTTAAATGCACTGTATATTCTGTGAACAACGATTATGGGTATAATGGACGTCCTCAAATGAGTGTAAAACGATTTGCCATCCTCACTGATATCCACAGCAATCTGGCTGCTTTAGAGGGAGCTATGGATGTCATCAACAATCGGGAGATTGATCAACTGATCTGCCTTGGTGACTGCTTCGCCTTGGGACCTTCTCCTGCAGAGACACTGAACGTTCTTCAATCTCTGGAAAACTGTATTTTTATCCGCGGGAACCACGACAGATATCTTTTAGAAAAAATCTGGGAGCATGAAGCTCCATCTTTGGAGGGAATGAGTCCTGACGATCCCATCTGCCAGGGTATCGTGCAAAACGAACGGTGGACTTATGAACAGCTGGGTAGTGACGGTATCGATTTCATCCGCAAGATGCATATTGCTCACAGGGAAAAAATCGGTGCCTTCCTGATCGAGTTTACACACGCCTGGTACGAACGAGACGATCAGCCGCCTTCTCTGGATGAAGCCATCACATGGCGGAATCATGTAAAGCTCAGATACCCAGAGGTGAAGATGTTCCTTTTCATACACGGTCATACCCATTTGCCCAGGATCGAACAAAACGGCAATATCAAGCTGCTTTGCCAAGGAGCCACAGGTCTCCCATTCGATAAGATCCCAAAAGGGTCAGTAGCATTCCTAACTGTAGATGAAGATTTTGAGTGGGAAATTGAGCGGTTTGAATATGATAATTCCATTACCATCAATAGACTCAACGAGCGGAAACCTCCCTTCTACCGCAATCTCCAAAACACATTAAAACACGCTGAGATCCGCAACGAATTTTAAAATTTTCTAAATTCTTCTGTAACTTTCTCTCATGATTTACTTTGATTACAGCGCAACTACCCCTGTAGATCGCCGCGTGTCGGAACTGATGACAGAGATAAATGAGGACGTTTTTGGTAATCCGTCCAGTGTTCATCTCTTTGGTCAAAAAGCTCGCGGGTATGTTGAGCGAGCTCGCCAGCAGATATGTACTTCTGTGGGTTGTGACCCAACAGAAATAATTTTTAATGGGAGCGGGTCTGAAGCCAACAATATCATCCTGCACACTCTTCTCTACGGAGAAAAAAGGCATGTGGTGCTGTCAGCCATTGAGCATCCGTCAATTTATAACGCCGTCAAAGAACTGGCACCGCTGGGTATCTCACACACAATTGTGGATGTGGATGATACCGGTAGAGTGGATCCCGATGAAGTGTCTGCTGCCATCTGTGACGATACCGGTCTTGTCTCAATCATGATGGTCAATAACGAACTGGGCACTGTTGCACCTATGGCAGAGATTGCTAACATATGCAAAGAGCAAAAAATTGCATTTCACTCAGACGGCGTGCAGGCGCTGGGGAAAATACCCGTAGATGTGAAGAATCTGGGCGTTACTTCCATGAGCTTTGCCGCTCACAAACTGTACGGTCCCAAAGGTGTGGGAGTGCTTTACCTTGCCGAAGGTGAAGAACTCCACCCGCTCATTGCCGGCGGGAGCCAGGAAAACGGTCGACGAGCAGGGACAGAAAATGTAGCAGGCATTTCCGGTTTTGGGTTGGCAGCGGAATTGGCAGCAGTTGAAGTTCTCGGTGAAATGGAGCGGCTCTCACACTTGCGTAACATATTTATATCCAATTTAAAGGAGAACCGACCAGAGGTAATGATAAACGGCCACTCCTCAGAAACAGTGCCCGGTGTTGTAAGTCTGTCCATCCCCGGAATCTCTGCTGAAAAATTAGTCATGAAACTCGACATGGACGGTTTTGCTTTATCTGCCGGGGCTGCCTGCGCTTCCGGATCACCGAAACCTTCACGTGTACTGAAAGCGATTGGGCTCTCTGATGAGTTAAATCGACAGACAATCCGTATCTCATTCGGACGATTCACTACCGCTGAGGAAGTCGATTCTTTACTGAATGCACTTTTAAAGCATATCCCTATAGCCGAAGCAGAGACGGCAACATGAGCGGGAGAGAGAAAGTTCTCGTCGCCATGTCCGGAGGTGTAGACAGTTCCGTCGCTCTTCATCTGCTAGTGGAACACGGTTACGATGCCGTGGGTGTCACCATGAAACTGTGGGACAGTCGAGACGAAAACGGTAACCTCGTCAACGACTCTTACTGCTGTTCATTGGAAGCGGTGAACAACGCCAAACTCGTTTGTGAAGCAGCTGGAGTTCCCCACTATACATTGGACTTTCGGGGAGATTTTCGGGAAAAGGTAGTGAACAACTTCACCGCAGAATACCTCCGTGGGCGGACTCCTAATCCATGTATTCGTTGCAATTCCGATGTGCGGTGGAGTGCCCTTCTGGAGTACGCTGATGATCTTGGTATTGAATGGATTGCCACCGGTCACTACGCCCGTATTGATAGATCTCAACCTGACCGTCCTACCATCCAAAAGGGTTTAGACTCTCATAAGGATCAATCATACGTTCTTTGGCGGGTGAAGCAGGAGGAGTTGTCCCGCACCCTTTTCCCTCTTGGAAATCTGACTAAACCTGAGGTACGGAAAATCGCTCGAGAAGCGAACCTCACCACTGCTGACGTTGCCGAGAGCCAGGAAATCTGCTTTGTGCCAAATGATAATTATCGAACATTCATAGAGAATGAATCAGCTGCTGAAAATGGACTCAATGGGAGCGGGAAATTCGTCACCCCGGAAGGAAAAACTGTGGCAGAACACCGAGGAATTTCTCATTACACAGTTGGTCAGCGTCGGGGATTGGGCATATCGGGTGCTGAGCCTGTTTATGTGCAAGTTATCGAGCCGGACAGTGGAGACATTACGTTGGCGCCTCGCCGATCCATGTTTTTCTCCGGTTGCAGCTTAAACGATCTCAATTGGCATATCGATGAAACTGATCTGGATATTGTAAATGAATTAATAGTCCTGATCCGCTACAATCATGAGGGTGTCTCATGCAAGATCGAGTGGAATACAGATGGGACTGCTGAGGTGAAGTTTGATGAAGCTCAGTTTGCGGTGGCGCCGGGTCAATCAGCTGTGTTCTATGATGGAGATCGTCTTCTAGGCGGCGGGATCATAACAGAGGGGTTCCTAAATGAAGAAACTACTATTGGTTAAGGAGATATAAATGAGTGAACCGAGTGAAACAGGATAAACAGCTTGGAACCGGGCATGCTGTTCTTCAGGCAAAGGATACGTTTTCCAGTTTCCGGGGAGATGTGATGATACTTTCAGGAAATATCCCGCTTTTAAGTGAAATGTCTCTTGATAAAATTCTCCGCAGACATTATGTTTTAAGTGCGACAGGAACCGTGCTGTCAACGATTATTGATAATCCCACAGGTTACGGACGGATCATTGAGGAAGATAGAACCGTGGCAGTGGAACGGGTCTGAATAGTCCTGAACAGTTAGAGGAACCCAATATTGTTTTCGAAAAAACGAACAAAATTAACCGTTAGCATCTTTCTCCTTTTATTTACCCTCACCTCCATTTCATTCGGTCAGTATAAATCTCAAATTGTAAACGGCACTCCTGTAAAACCGACCCCTTCTGATTCGGAAGAGAGTGGACTGTCTCTTCTCAACCCAGAACGCTTTTCTATGAATCACAGCTTTGGCTACAGCATGTCTTCCATGGGCGGGATGTCCTTTGGTTACGGAGTCTATTCCAACCAGATGCACTACCTGCTGACGGACAAGTTGTCTCTTTCAGCCAATCTCGCATTTGTACAACCCACATTTTCCTCCTTACCGGGAGGCGTAAACAGCTTCAATGGTCAAACTTTCTATCAAGCAAAACTACAGTACCAACCCTCGGAAAACAGTCGGTTTGAATTGATCCTCGATAACTATCCGACGACTAGATATCGGTACTCCAACTCTTACTACCCCTACCTCAACGCGGGAAGATGGCTCCGGGATTAATTAATCTCACATATAGGTACAGTGATTCCGGAGCCGGATTCTTATCCGGATCTCAAAACCTATGAAGCGACGGAGAAGAACCGTCAGACAAAAACCGACCAGCATCATCGGACGGATGTTCCAGTCACCTTCTCTAAATGCGACTATCATCTTTCTCGCTTTCATAGTTATTGCATTTGTAACATCATTTATCCAGAGCAAATGGCAAGATGATGAAAAAATCTCCATGGCGGAACCTTCTCTTTCCGTACCGGCAAAGATATTTGAAGATTTCGATCAATCATCATTGACCTTGATAAAAATTGAGGTGTTGAACGGATGCGGTGAGAAAGGGTTGGGAGGACAGTTTACCGATTTTCTACGAAATCACCACGTGGACGTAATATCTACTGAGAATGCTGATCATTTCGATTTTAGCGCTACACAGATAATTCAACGGAGTGAATTCCTGGACCGGGGATATCAGGTGGCGAGCCTGCTGGGAATTGACGAAGATGACATTATTGACGATTTCGATCTGAATATGGATTTGGATATTACGGTTGTGATCGGAAGCGATTTTAAATCTATTGAACCGTTTGATACATACTTGGAGTCCCGGCGCCTGAATTGACCTCCGGCGAGTTCACACCTCCATTTGACTCTTCGGATCATCTGGCTCATGCCATTGCTGAGCTGGCTATCGAAAAGAAAGCTTCCGGCGTTTCCATTCTAGACGTTAGGAAACAGACTTCCATCACCGATTTCTTCATCATCTGCTCCGGCAACTCTGACGTTCATGTCAAAGCCATTTGCGACTCGATTCAAAAAGAGCTGAAGCCTCTGACCAAACCGTGGCACACAGAAGGAGTTGATAACCGACGGTGGGTACTCCTTGATTATGTGGATGTGGTGGTACATATCTTCCTGGAAGAAGTGAGGGATTACTACCAGCTGGAGAGGCTTTGGGCAGATGCAGAGACAGAAATGGTAAAGGCAGAGGCGAAGACAGAGGAATAGGAAAATTAATTAATTGACAATTCTTTGTTGACAACCATTGATCATCTGTAACTAAAACATAATCAAGAATAAGGGTGTCTAAGTCTGCTTCTGAGTCGTTAAATTCTTCCATGTCTTCACTTGATCTAATAGACTATTTGCACTCCCTCACATCACAGGCTTTGGAAAAGCTCAAGTTTCCCAGTGACACATTTCGTATAGAGCGGTGTAAATCACCTGAACTGGGAGACTATTCCACAAATGCCGCTTTGGCGACGTCCAAATCCGCCGGGAAACCACCCATGGAATTAGCGGAAGAGATCAAATCTGCCATGATGCCGGATGAAATGATTTGTGCGGATATTGCTGTCTCAGCGCCGGGATTTGTCAATTTCTCCATTGCCCCCGCATATCTCCAGAACCAGATTCCTGGTATTCTTTCGGCGGGAGATGACTACGGCCGATCGGACAGAGGTACAGGTCAAACTGCATTGGTGGAGTTTGTCAGCGCCAATCCAACGGGACCTCTTACGGTAGGACACGGACGGCAAGCCGTACTTGGAGACACAGTCTCATCTATACTTGAGTGGCATGGATACGACGTTACGCGAGAATACTATTTCAACGACGCCGGGAGGCAGATGCGGCTGTTAGGCGAATCGGTTTTCGCCCGCTACTTAGAGATTCTGGGGGAAAAGGTGAAACTCCCCGAAGGTGGTTACGAAGGAGAATACATTCGAGAAATAGCTCAAGATATTTTTTCCATGCACAGCGACAGCTTGAAAGAGAGTAGCGAAAATCCCATCTTCAAAGAGTTAGCGGAAGAGACCATTTTTGCTCACATTCGTGAAACCCTCAAAAGCACCGGTATAGAGATGAAGAGCTACGTCAACGAAAAGAGCTTTTATGACGACGGCTCAACTGAATCCGTGGTAACAGCCCTCCGTGAGCAGGGACTTGCATACGATGCAGACGGTGCCGTCTGGTTTAAGACCAGTGAGTTGGGAAAGGATCAGGATACCGTACTCATCAAGTCCAGTGGTGAACCGACTTACCGCCTGCCGGACATAGCCTACCACTGCCGGAAAGTCGAGCGGGGATACGATCTCATCGTCGATATTTTCGGGGCTGATCATCAGGACACATATCCCGACGTTCTTGCAGGAGTGGAAAAACTGGGGAACAAAATTGATCACATTCGTGTACTGATTCATCAGTTTGTCACATTAAAGTCAGCTGGTGAAAAGGTGAAGATGTCAACTCGGAAAGCAGAATACGTAACTCTACAAGAATTGTTAGATTCAGTGGGAGTCGATGTGGTGAGATACTTTTTTATCATGCGCGGGATGCAGAGTCATTTAAACTTTGATCTGGAACTGGCGATGAAGGAGTCGGATGAAAATCCTGTCTATTACCTTCAATACGGTCATGCCCGCATCTGCAACATCATCAAATTTGGAGAAGAGACCGGAACAATCTCAACTGATGATCCCGATCTCTCTCTCCTTTCCACTCCTTCCGAACTAAAGCTATTAAAAGAGATCATCCGCTTCCCTGAAACGGCGCAGACAGCATTGGAGACTTTGGAGCCTCAAGTGATTGCCAACTATATGCAAGAGGTGGCTACTAACTTCCATAGGTTTTATAGCGAGTGCCGTGTGGTGACTGATGATGCTGCTCTGACGACAGCTCGATTGGCGCTAGTCTCTGCTACACGGGTGGTGCTGGGAAATGGGTTGAATATATTGGGAATCAGCCGGCCGGAACGGATGTAAAGATATGTTCACCGTAAAAAGTGCGACTACAATGGATAAATCTAGAAAAAAGTAAAAAGTGGAGGCGGGGAGCGCGTCAGAGACGCGTAAAAGTCGAACTTTACCCGCCTATATTAGGTCAGGCGGGTCCCGTCCTTAAATGCTCATTCATCCACTC
>Ga0208411_1001471_pt1 | contig 15901 bp, 9 predicted proteins | sample ETN01SmetaG_4_FD_185793 | JGI IMG/M metagenome (GOLD analysis project Ga0208411, IMG submission 185793) | Marine microbial and viral communities from oxygen minimum zone, Eastern Pacific Ocean - ETNP2014F12-01SV261 (SPAdes) (version 2) | ecosystem: Environmental > Aquatic > Marine > Oceanic ... | reverse complement strand
GACATAGTTGGTGTTGGAATTTGGGGTAAAACGAGCTAATTTTACAATTCAAGATGAAAATATCTCCAACTAAAACTTTATCAATTATTGGATTCTTCGTAGTCTTTATTATTTTAATTATTATGCATAACGGTGATAACAAAAAATTTAACAAAATAAGGGAATCCTATCTGAACTGGTATTTTATATCAAATCCAGTCACCGCAACATGGATTGGTATCCATACCTATGATGGAAAACTTCCTTCAAATAAATTGGAAGATTATGTTCAAGTCATAAATAAATCTAATTTATTTCTAAATCAGTTGAAAAATGTAAATCCGGAGTTTTTGAACAAAGATGATCAGATAGATTATGATATAATGGTCCACTCATTAAATGAAAGCATATTTTATTTTAAAAAAATAAAAAGCTATGCCTGGAATCCCATGGAACCTGTTTGGACCCTAGGCTCAGGATATGAAACACTCATGGGATATGAATTTGCTCCAAAAGAAGATAGGGCAATCACTCTAAATGGAAGAATTGGTGCGACACCGGATTTTCTCGAAAACGCACAAGTCATTCTTGATATTATGCCGGTACCGCATATTGAAACAGCAATTTCACAGTGTGACGGATTAATCAGTGTTATAGAAGATGAACTTCCGCTATTTATTGAAGACTTGAATTTGGAACTTGCGGAAAAATTGAAACAGTCTGGAGAGAAAGCATCCAAAGCTATTAAGAAATATCAAAATTATTTATCTGAAAAATTAAAATCCCCTCCTCACAGAAATTTCAGGTTGGGAAAAGAGCTTTACAGTCAGCTACTTCCATTCACACTGAATGAAGGGATATCAGCGGATGATGTGCTAAATCGTTCTGAGGCTGAGCTAAAGTCAGTTCAGTTAGAGATGCTGGACCTAGCTGTGCCACTTTATGAAAAAATATTTGGATATCCTCCTGAAATTCGGTCACATGATGAACATTTAAATGTAATTGAAAAAGTGTTAGACAGTATTGCCGATGACCATGTGGACCGCCATGAGGTTGTTGAGAGTGCGAGGGCAACCATAGATGAATTAAATCAATTCATCATGGATAAGGATTTACTGACGCTTGACCCAACCAAACCGCTTGAAATACGAGAGACACCAGAATACCAGCGGGGGTTCTCAATAGCTTCTCTTCAGGCCCCTGGCCCCTTGGAGGATAATCTCCAAACCTATTACAATGTATCACCAATCCCCAACGACTGGACTGAAAAAGAGTCAGAATCATTCCTTCGGGAATATAACCGAATCTCTGTGAAAATATTATCTATCCATGAAGCCCTACCGGGTCACTATGTTCAGCTATATTATTCAAATCGGCATCCATCTATTATCCGATCCGTTTTGGGAAGCGGAGTTATGGTTGAAGGGTGGGCGCACTATACAGAAAGAATGATGATTGAAGAGGGATTTGGGAATAGAGATCCCAGATACAAGTTGGTACAGATGAAGTGGCAACTGAGAGGTATTGCAAACGCAATTATTGATCAGAAAATTCATGCGGGAGACATGACTGAAAAAGAAGCAATACAACTTATGGTAAAGGAGACATTCCAAGAGGAAGCGGAAGCTTCTGCAAAATGGCGTAGGGCACAGCTATCTTTCGGTCAACTTTCCACCTATTTTGTAGGGAGCACCCTCATGTGGGACTTAAAAAATGATGTTGAAGAAAAGGAGGGAATCAATTTCAATTTGAAAGAGTTTCATGAAAATTTACTATCCCATGGTTCTATTCCCATTCGACATCTTCGACGGTTAATGCTGGAATAATCGTGACTTTGGTAATACCACTAACCAATCTCAAAATGGTTTTCACAGTTTAAATGATCTATCTATATACTATATCCGCATATCTATTTATACTCATCGGCGTTGGCTTATACAAAGCTGGTAAAATAAATACCCAGGCCGATTTTTCAGTAGCAGGTCGGAATCTCTCACCTTGGGTTTTGGTAGGGACCATGCTGGCAACTTGGATGGGCACCGGGTCTATTCTTGGGAACGCTGGTAAAACATATGAGACGGGTGTGGCGGCCCTTATGCTACCCATTGGAAGTGTCCTTGGAATTATTTTATTGACTCGAATAGCAGGAAAAGTGCGAGACTACGAAAAGTTTACTGTGCCGGAAATACTTGGAGATAGATTTGGTCCGATTGCACGGATTTTGTCCGTCATTTCCCTGGTTATGGCATACATGGTTATAGTGAGTTATCAGTACAATGCTGGTGGCGCTGTATTGCACACGGTTTTAATAAGTGAGTCAGGGGAGCCCCTTATTTCTGTTGAAACGGGGACCATTATCGCTGCAGTGTTCATCATTGCATATACCATGCTGGCGGGACTTGTAAGTGTTGCTTATACGGATGTTGCAAATGGTTTGATCATTTTACTTTCCTTCCTTATTTCCATTCCCATTTTATTGGCAGAGGCCGGGGGATTTTCTGGAATGGGAGAAGCTTTTGAGGCGATGGGTAAAGCAGATCATATGAATTTCTTTGGCGTTTATTCTACCGTGGATATTATCAACTTTTGTCTTCCGCCCTTTTTACTCATCCTAGGAGATGCCAATATGTACCAGCGCTTTTTTGCAAGTAAAGACGCTGAAGGTGCAAAATTTGCAACCACTACCTTGATCTTTGCTGTGGCACTAGCAGAATTGATGATCATTTTTGCTGCCTGGGTGAGCTCAAGTATGGTCCCGGATGCTGAAATAGGTAAATATATACTTATTTATGCGAGCCATAAATTTTTACCGATATTCCTCAGCGCTGTTATGATGACCACTATTGTGGGTATCATCATTTCAACGGCAGATAGTTTTCTCCTGGTTCCAGCTACAACATTGATGCGTGACATATATATGAACTATGTTAATCCAGATGCCAATGAAAAAAGAATTGTATTACTAAGTCGCCTATTGGTTCTGGTATTAGGTATAGTTGCATACATTGTTTCTCTTGGATTTGCAAAGTCAGCAGGTTTCTTTGAACGAGCTCTCTATGCCTACACCATTTATGGTGCATCTATTACACCAGCTCTAGTGGCAGCCCTTTTTTGGAAAAGAGCATCAAAAATAGGGGCGATTTTGTCTATCTCATCAGGAACCGTGACAACCCTGCTCTGGAAGGAAGCTGGATTTATTCAAAATTTGATACCAACCTCCATTTACAGCAACATAGATGAGGTTTTACCTGCTATTACTGTTTCGGTCCTTGGACTCATCCTCGGAAGTATCCTTTTTCCTGATAATAAATAAAATGACCTCTGTTACCACATTACATCATGTTGAGCGTGCATACCGGAGTATTAAACCGTTGATTCATAAGACTCCTGTTTTAACCAGTCAATCTGTGAATTCAGTTATTGGGGGGGAAGTTGCCTTTAAATGTGAAAATTTTCAAAAAACCGGGTCCTTTAAAATGCGGGGAGCTTCCAATGCGGTTTTATCTTTATCAGAGGAGGATGCAAAAAGAGGCGTTGTTACGGTCTCTTCAGGGAACCATGGTGCGGCTCTGTCCCTTGCCGCAAAATTAAACGGAATCATATCCCACGTTGTGACGCCAAAAAATACTCAGCAGGTAAAGGTTGACGCGATGAAAGGCTATGGAGCAAACTTGGTCTATTGTGAACCCTCTGTTGAAAGCAGAGAATCAACCTTATTAAAAGTTCAACAAGAAACCGGTGCTGTCCCCATACATCCCTTTAATGACTACAGGGTTATCTCAGGGGCAGGAACGGTAGCCCTAGAACTTATTAATGAGATTAAAGATTTAGATTTTATTGTAGTACCCATTGGGGGGGGAGGACTTATAAGTGGGATTGGTGTTGTTGTATCGAGTCTCCTTCCAAATACTAAACTCATAGGTGTGGAGCCTGAGAGTGCAGATGATGCACTACGATCAATGAAATCTGGCGAAATTGTACCGTCCAACTATCCCTTAACAATTGCTGATGGGTTACGATCATCTCTGGGAGAAAAAACATTTCCCATGATACAAAATTTTGTAGATGATATTCACACGGTTTCAGAAAAAGAAATAATCTCCTCCATGCGGTTTGTTTGGGAAAGAATGAAAATAATTGTAGAACCATCTTCTGCGGTTACATTTGCTACGATATTAAATAAACCTGAAACATTCCGTGGTAAAAAATCAGGTGTGATTTTCTCCGGAGGGAATATAGATCTATCTTGTCTTCCGTGGTAAATAATCTGGTTAATGAAAAAAATCTTATGAAAATTAATTTCTATATATATTTAATAATTCTTTGCCACTCATTTATATTTTCTCAAAGGGTGTCCGCTCCCATAATGATTGATGGTCTTTTTAATGATTGGACCGCTATTAATATAGCAAACATCGATGAGCTGGGAGACGGAGGAGAAGAAGATTTTGAATATCTAAAAATTGCAAACGATAACAGTTTCCTTTTCATTTTTTTAGAATTTCAATTTGATGAAGTTCTGATGCAGGATTGGAATGACATTCATCTTTACATTGATGCCGACGGGAATTCAGAAACAGGGAACCCTATCCATGGTATTGGAGCAGAACTGGATTGGTGTTTTGGGTGCAAAAGTGGACAATTTTATATCGTGGATGAAATAATTGAAATTTATCAAAATGACTTAACCTTGAGAATTGCGCCTACAATTACTGATGAAAGATTTGAAATTGCCATCAGCCGTTCAAGCGCTATTTTAACAATGGATGGGACCCAGGAACCAACAACCATTAAGATTGTCGTACAGGGGAGCGGAGATGACCCGGATATTCTCCCTGATGAACCGGGAGGGATTGAATATGAGTTCGACCCTACACCGGTACCATCACCGGAAATCATTACCCTTGAAAAAAATGAAATAGAGCATGTAAGGATTCTTTCCTACAACGTTTGGAGTGATGGATTGTTTAACTCAGAACGCCAGCCTAGATTTGAGCGGATCATCAAGGCATTGGAGCCGGACATAATGGGATTTCAGGAAGCGTATGATGACAACGATATAGAAGCGCTATTCGAGGATTGGCTTCCGGGAGTGAACTGGCACGTGAGCAGTGAATGGAACGGAAATTATGTCGTGTCCCGATATCCAATCTTATATCAGGGAAATCATTCCTGGAGATCTATGGGTGTATTGCTGGATACAGAAGAGGATTTGGGGGCGCCATTGTTTTTCATCAATTCACATTTCAGTTGTTGCGGAGCAAATGAGAATCGTCAGGAACAGGTGGATGAGCTCATGGGTGTTATTAGAGATTTGAAAGATAGTGTGGGTCCTTTTACTCTTGAATCAGGTACTCCCATTGTACATGTGGGAGACTTCAACTTTGTCGGGTACCGACAACAGTTAACGACACTAACTGACGGCGATATTGTTGATGAAGCATCCTATGGAATTGATTTCTTACCAGATTGGGATGATTCTCATTTGACAGATCTGTTTTCCCGCCACACTCATATTCGAATGGGATACACATGGAGAAAAGATAACAGTGAGTGGAATCCAGGGAAACTGGATTATATTCTTTATACGGACTCAGTTTTAGAACCGGCTAAGCATTTTGTGCTGAACACACTGGCAATGTCTGAAGAAGATCTATCCTTTTACAATCTGGATTTAGAAGACACAAAAAAAGCTTCTGATCACCTTCCAAGAATAATGGATATCAGTACAACTCTTGCAGATACATCAGTGTCTATTCATATGTCAACAGGGTGGAATCTGGTTGGTTTGCCTGTGCAAGGGTTGAACCCAAATTATCTATCCGTTTTCCCTGAAGCTACAGAGGGGACACTCTACTCTTTTACAAATTCGTATCAATCTGTTTTTGAGTTGACAGCAGGAGAAGGATATTGGCTACATTTCATGCAAGAAGGGGAAACATTAATCACCGGTAATCCAATCGATGAGGTTACCATATATTTAGAGGGTGGATGGAATCTCATTTCGGGGACCACCTCTTCCATTCAAGTGAGTGATATTGATGATCCAGAAGAGCTTATTATTCCAGGAACTATTTATACATTTGATGGAGTGTATGTAAACTCTTCTTTCCTCGAACCGGGAAAGGCATATTGGTTGTATTCCAATGGATCAGGTGCTCTAAGTTTGTCCAATCTAGAATAGTTAACTCTTTTACATTGTTTACTTTGAATCTAGATTTGTGGGAATCAATTTCCATATTTTCAAGTCTAATGTTTACGAGGTAGATTTACTCAATATGAAAAACCGAATTATATTATTTACTTTACTTATTTCTGTTATTTTTTCTCAAGGGTGGAACACAACCTTTATCGGTCAGCTGGATTATCCACAATTTGTGAATGATGTGTGGGGATATAAGGCAGACAACGGAAAGGAATATGCTCTTGTGGGCACATCCCTGGGAACTGCAGTTGTGGATGTGACCACAAATCCGTTTGGACCACAACAGGTTGGATTTATCACAGGAGATGAGTCTACCTGGAGGGATATAAAATTTTGGAATAATCACATGTACATTAGCACTGAAGCTGAAATGGGCATCCAGGTAGCAGACATTACTGATCCCGAAAACCCAGAGCTGGTGTATGAGTGGGACGGTGTTTCCCGCGCACATAATTTATTTCAGGCGGACGGTTATTTATATGTAGTTGGTGCCGATGAGGGAACTGACATGGAGATACTTGATCTGACAGATCCCGCTGTACCTGTAAGGGTGGGTGGCTGGTCAGGGGAATATCTTCATGACGTATATGTAAGGGACAACTATGCCTATGGATGCGGGATCTATTCCAGCACCATGTACATTATCGATATTTCTGATAAGGAGAACCCCTTCACCTTAACCAGTTGGACCTATCCAGGGTCTGCCCACGCGTGCTGGCTGACGGAGGACGGCGATTTTCTTATTTCTGGGGATGAGACATCCGGGGGACATATAAAGATCTGGGACATCAGAGATCTTGATAATATTAACATGGTCTCAGAGTGGATGCCAGAGGGAGGAGAAAACAAATCTGCTCACAACGTGTTTGTTCGGGGTGATTATCTTTATATTAGTTATTATGTTTTCGGTCTTCAGATCTTGGATATTTCAGATCCATTTAATCCCGAATTAGCTGGATATTATGACACCTATCCCGGTGAAGAAGGATTGTATGAAGGAAACTGGGGTGTCTATCCATTTGCAGAGAGCTGTCATTCCTATGTATCAGATATGGAGGCGGGCCTGGTTCTAGTAGATTTTGACGAGTGTATAAATCCCGATCCGGGTCTGATGTTTTCCCCAGATAATTTTAATATTCAAACTACTCAGGGAGAAACATTATCCGAGATTTTAACTCTTACAAATAATGGCAACGAGGGCTCTACACTCTTCTATCAGGTTGAAGCAATAGGTATCTCTCCATTTGAAAATCCAGGTGGTGGCCCTGATGAGTTCGGATACGAATGGAGTGACTCAGATATAGAAACTGATATATCCTACGAGTGGATTGATATTCAAATGCATTTCAACACTGAGGAAGTTCAATTTATTACAAATGACGATGCTCCCTTACCTATTCAACTTCATTTTGAGTTCCCATTTTACGGTTATAATTATTCCCACTTTATTGTAAATCCAAATGGCTGGATAGGTTTTGGCTCTGATAACAGTGAGTTTGATAATATTTCTGTTCCATCACCGGATGCCCCTGCGCCAGCTGTGCTTGCGCTATGGGATGACCTGAACCCTGTTAATGTAAATTGCAACGAATATTGTTCCGGCAGGGTATTTGTTAATATCGATAATGATCGTGCAGTGATCTGGTACAATGATGTCGCTAGATGGTATTCAGGTGATATGGAAGCATACTTCGATTTCCAAATTGTATTGTATCCCACCGGGAAAATCAGGATAAACTACCGAAACATTGATGGATCTCCCACTGCAACTATAGGTATTCAAAACCAGGAGGGGACGGATGGTTTACTGGTGAACTTTTTAACGGATTATGTCCATGACTTTTTGACCCTCGAATATTTTACAGGAGAAAATCCGACCTGGTTAACATTTGGTGAAGGAGCAGATGAAGGACAGCTTTTATCAGGGGAATCAGAAGATGTTATCATCCAAATTGATACTGATACTCTCGAGCCGGGAGAATATTCAACTGCTTTGAAATTATTGAATAATGCTTTACCGGATATCTCTGTTCCATTGAACCTCAGTGTGGTAGATCCCGAGGGAGATATTACTTTAAATATCACTCATATTAGTGATTGGAATTTAGTTGGGCTACCAGTTGGTGTATCGGACTCTCATTATTATAGTGTTTTTCCTGAGAGTGTACCTGAGTCTTGTTTTGGATATGATGATGAATATACTCAGACCGATGAGATGGAACTAGGAGATGGCTACTGGCTTCGGTTCCCATCCGAAGGATCAACCGATATTACCGGGTCAGCTTTAGATGAGTTGGAGTTAAATATTTCAGAAGGGTGGAACATTATATCAGGAGTTTCTGACATTGTCAATGTAAATACTGGAATTGTTGACCCAATGGAAATTTTGGTTTCCGGGTCATTGTATGGATTTGATGGAACCTATGTAAATTCATCTGTTCTTGAACCGGGGAAAGGATATTGGATCAGATCATTAGAGGATGGATCCATAACCATTTCTTCCCAAAACCGCTCTGGTTTTGTGAGACGTTCTACTGTTTGCCCTGATGCTAACACTTTGAGAGTGAATGGCATGGAGCTCTATTTTGGTGAAAATATTTCTGATATAGATCCAGTGCTATATAGTTTGCCTCCAAAACCGCCGACTGGTGCTACGGACATTCGTTTTTCAGACGACACTAAATTTTGTATGTTGAATGATTGTTTGATTGAGGTAGCGGGTGATGGGAGACCCTTAAAGTTTGACTGTAATATAAAAGATGGTGAGGAGTGGCAACTTGTTGATGAAAGCGGGAAAGAATATAATTGCTCCAACACTCAGGAAATAGAGTTGAACATTGAATCAGGATACATTGTTTTGAAGAAAATCACAACTTCTATCACACCTCAATCATTTTCATTAGGCCCTGCCTATCCTAACCCGTTCAATCCTTTGACCCGGATTCGGTTTACTGTACCGGAAATGACAGAAGTAAATCTCTCTGTCTATGATTTGAAAGGTAAATTAATGGATAAGTTAGTGAATAAGACGTTTGAACCGGGCACTCACGTTCAAAACTGGGACGCACAGTTTGTCTCCAGCGGGGTGTACTTTCTAGTTATGGAAGCTGGTACTTATTCATCCAGCCAGAAACTGATTTTGATGAAATAATTAACTCTCCAGGTTGAAGGTCTGTGTACTTGAAATCAATCAAAATATTTTGTTTATTTCCTTGTTTTATTGTTGGTCAGTTGATTTCGCCTGTTGATAATGACAGTTTAAACACAGTACATGTATTGTTTGAGTGGGACCAACTATCAAATGCTGTCTCATATCAGATTCAGGTAGCGGAAAGTGAATCAAGCGATTTTGAAAATCTCACAGCTAATCTAATTGATTCCACTTTAGTTACTATTATTGATGAGGGACTTCTGTGGGGGACCACCTACTCGTGGAGAATTCGTTCTATAAATTTAATGGGAAATTTTGGAGAGTGGAGTGAAACAAGAATTTTTCATATAAAACCACTACCACCGGTTATAGTTTCATTGGATGTTTCAATTTATGACTCTTCTTATGAAGATGGTTTAACCGTTATGGATCAATTGGGTGAAGGGATTATTTATGCAATTGATATCCATGGAGATCCCGTTTGGTTTGTTAATAGCAATATCGATTGGTCAAACGGGGGTACCTATCTCATACAGTTTTCACACTTTTTACCCGATGGTGGTTTTATAGGTATTGCCGATGGGAGATCTGGTAATCTATCTGGGAGAGCTTTTGAAATGGGAATCCATAATAATCTTATTTGGGAGGGACCAGGGGATGTTGATAATAATGGTGTCCACCATGATGTATTTCCAATGCCCAATGGGAACATATTAGCGCTGACCGTAAATGATACCTTAGTCCCTATTCCAGATGAAATTGATATTCCTGAAGAATATTCATATATTGATTCGATTCGCTGGCATGGCGATCGGATAGTAGAGTGGGATAGGGGTGGAAATGAAGTATGGTCCTGGTCAGTGTTTGACCATTTTGATATGCAGGATTTTGTTTCAGAATCATTCGAATCAATGTTCAATCCTCCAAACAATCCTACTGATTTTTTTTATGATTGGACACACAGTAATGCGGTGTGGTATGATATTGAAGATAGTGTTATTTATCTTTCTGTAAGACATCTATCACGAATAACAAAGATTGATTATCCCTCTGGAAATATCCTATGGAATATGGGAAAATCCATGCCCAGTGGAGATGTAGCTGTTGGGAATCACTTAGGTCTATCTGGACAACATTCGGTCAAGGTTTTAGATAATAGAAATATAATGGTCTATGATAATGGATTTGAGAGTGATTCATTGGAATCCAGGGGGTTAGAAATATCAGTAATTAATTCAGATTCTATAGCGGAGGCAGAGATAATATGGGAATATATTTTGCCTGATGGATTGGGCAGCCCAATGATGAGTGACTGTGATCGACTTCCCAACGGAAACTCTTTATTAACATCCTCAGCACCAATGGTTAACTATATTGTAGAAGTATTACCATCTAATGAAATTGTTTGGGAGATCTTACCAGGCCAGGATGGTTCTACCTTCAGGGCAGAGCGAATACCAGGGCTGTACAAACATGTCTTCTCAATAGTTCAACCGGATTTTACAGATGGGGACGATGGAGCCACACTTGAATTAATTCCGGGTAATGTGATTTTGGAATACCGAATAATCAATGAAGGTTGGCAGAATGAAAACTATCTTTACACCTTGTCAGATGATCTGGGATGGTTCTCTGATTCGGGATCAGTGGAAATTAATTCAAGAGAAGAAACTGAGTTGTATTTTTCGGGAATTGTACCAAATGAAGGAACCGCAAATACGCTCATGTTCACTGTATTTCCTGAAAATGCAATTCAACTTGTTAGAGTCATCTCTTTGATTTTAGAACCATCCCTATCCATAGGAACCCCTCTATTTTCAAAAGCGTTTTCAATTAATCCTGCTTTTCCCAATCCGTTCAACCCGGTGACGACGATTCAATTTACATTGCCCATGGTAGAGACATGGCACGCTGTGTCTCTACAGATTTATGATATCACCGGAACATTGGTAGAGACACTCATGGATGAAAAGCTGGAACCGGGACAACACACCGTTAAATGGAATGGAACCGGATTTTCAAGCGGGGTATATTTCCTGAAGGTTGAAGCAGGTAGCTTTTCACAGGTTGAGAAATTGATGCTAATCAAATAGTTAATAATTTTTAGATAAAAATACAATATTGTTAAAATTATTTTTTTAAATTTACATTTCACTTATTAGAGTTTCCCATGTTAGATAATACAGATTTTCAAATATTAGGATTTCTTCAGAAGAATTCCCGTATCACTGCTAGTGAAATTGCTGACTCTGTAGGGTTATCAGTTCCCGCTGCTGCGGAGCGAATAAAAAAATTAGCTGATACAAAAATCATTGAACGATTTACAGCAAAACTGGCTGAGAAAGAATTGGGGTTTGATCTGTGCGCATTTATTGCGGTGGTGAGCTCATCCTCAGAACACTATGAAGACATCATCAGTCATGCCATAACAAACTCCGCTGTTATGGAGTGTCATTCTGTAACTGGAGATGGAAGCCATCTGTTAAAGGTGAGAGTGCGTAACTCAACAGAATTAGAGAAACTGCTCCGTAATATCCAAGCGTGGCCCGGGGTCATCCGCACCCACACATCCATTGTCATGAGTACCTACAAGGAAGGGTTTGACCTGGATATTATGGGTGGTGAGACATCCTAGCGTGAAATGTAGCTCGCGGTACTGGTACTGGTTCTTTTCAATAGTTTTTATTTCCAATAATTTATATTCCGATCCACCGGACTGGTCTGTCAATCCCCACGATTTTCAATTTAATGCATCTATGACCGGTGTGTTGATCTTCAATGGTGAAGAATCAACCGACAGCAATGATATCATTGCTGCGTTTGTAGGTGATGAGTGTCGTGGTTTGGATAATCAGGGATTTTATTTCGAACCTGGTAATCATTGGATTTGGGGAATTACATTATATTCAAACGAGAATGATGAGACAATGACCTTCAAGGTTTATACTTCTGTCACCGATACGATATATGATATTGACTATACATACTCATTTATTGCCAATGATAACATGGGCGATGGACATGAACCAGTTGAATGGATTGTTTATAATCTCAGTGTTGAGATTGAACCACTTCCAGGTAATTTTGTTTTATACCCTGCATATCCAAATCCATTTAATCCGGTTCTGAATATTCCTATTACTTTGGACAATCCGGGGGAGATATCAGTGTCCGTGGTTGATCTAAATGGCCATATTGTGGACACCATCCTCCGTAGCTTTGGGGAACCGGGGAATTATACTCTGACCTGGAATGGGGATCAATTCCCAAGCGGTGTGTACTTTATATCTTTTAATTCTAAAAGAGGTGTGGCCGGACAAAAAGTTCTGTTGCTGAAGTGAAATATTATATCACTTCCATTTTTCTTATTTTCTCAATAGTGATGGCCCAGTGGGAAACAATAGGCCAGCCCAATAATGAACAGATTGATAGGATAATCGCTGACGCAAACACTCTGTATGCAGGGACAGCTCTTGCCAGAGTGTACCAGTCAAATGACCATGGAGAGAGCTGGGCACAGGTGGGACAAGATATTGATGAGATCACTTATGCAACAGATGTTCTGCATAAAAAAGACAGCTATCTGTTCTTTAGCCACAATGTAGGCTCTGGAAATTATAATTTCCGGTGTTTTTTTAATGGCCAGGAGTGGGAGACCTGGGAACCTCTACCCTATCAAACATCATCTTTTACACAAATGAAATCTAATTCAGATTATCTTGTTACGATAATTTCTGGCGGAATTGCTTTTTCAGATGATTATGGTGACACCTGGACAGTCATGCCTCAGCCTCCTATTGAGGGGTATGTGAATATTCCTTTTGTAGATGATAATTATATTTATGTGAACCACGGATGTAATATTTTTAGGACAAATTCGATGGGCGAAGAGTGGGAAGATGTGACCGGTGTGTTGGATGAGATTGGTCCCCCTGATCCCTACAGCTGCACCTCAGTTTTGGCCATGGAAATGGTTGCAGATAAACTGATCGCTAGTATGTATTGGTATGGTGGAGTGGGAAGATTATTTTATTCAGAGAATTACGGAGATTCATGGGAGTGGATCGATACCTTTCCCTCCCAGTCCAATAGCGGGATGGGAGACAATAATGTGAATGCCTTGGTAGGCATATCGGACCATCTTTTTGCCGGAACAGCCACATCCCAGGACGGTTTATATTATACAAATGATTTTGAAACCTGGACCGAATACAGTGGTGGGCTGGATACATATAGCTTATCTTTCACAAGTATTATCTCAACAAATGAGTTTCTGTTCAAAACCGGGGGAACCATAAGTGTGTTCCGTTCACCCATCCCAGAAGAAATAGAATTGGAAACAACGTGGTATGTCTCTCCGGGTGGATCAGATGCAACCGGAAACGGTTCAGAATCTAATCCCTTTCAATCCATCCAGCACGCTGTTGACGTGTCCGATAATGGAGATATTGTGGTTGCACTGCCAGGAATCTATTATGAACAAATTAGTTTTGATGGAAAAGATATTACTGTTGGATCTCAATATTTCACCACCGGAGACACAGTTTATATCGAAGAGACAGTAATTGATGGTAGTAGTGAGACCTGCCCTGTTACCTTTTGGGGGGGAGAGACAAGGGATGCACTACTGACCGGTTTTACAATACAAAATGGACTTGGCTGTGTTTACGGACAGGGCGGGGGTGTTTATATTGAACAATCAAGCCCAACCCTTGACCACTTAATAATCCAAAACAATATTGCCACAACATCGGGCGGTGGTGTACTTGTAAATATAGGATCCAACCCGCTCCTGAAAAACCTTACCATAAGAGATAACTCATTTGCGATGAATGGTGGAGGGATATCTGTTGCCAGCGCTTCAGCAGATATTGAGAACTGTAAAATTTATAATAACAACTCTGTGGAGGATTATTCTTTAGGTGGAGGTATATCATTTTCTGGTTCAAGCGGAACCATCTCAGGTTCAGTCATATCAAATAATATTGCAGAATCTGGAGGTGGAATTTCCTGTTATAATTCCAGTCCAACAATAGAGGAGACAATAATTGTAAGCAATGAGGCAGACTATGGAGGAGGCATTAATTGCAGAGAAAACGCAAGCCCGACTATCTCAAATGTTACCATTAAAAATAATATAGCTTCCCAGGGTGGAGGAATACGGTGCCGGGATAATTCACACGCCTACATCGAAAACTCAACGATACTTGGAAATTCTGCATTTCAATATGGCGGAGGGCTTTACAGTAATAACGCAAACCCAAATATTGATCATAGTGTAATTGTTCAAAATAGTGCTGAACATGGTGGGGGGATCTATGGAAGAATCAATTCAGACATCAATATTCAGAACACAACGATTTCTGATAATTTTGCAACAGAAGGGGGCGGACTATATTTAAGAAATAATTCAGCCACATGGGTCGAGCGCACAATTTTCTGGAATAATTCCCCACAGGAAATATTCCTTCATCCCAGTGAGGGTGCAACGCAGCTTAGTGTAAGCTATTCTGATATTGAAGGTGGTGAAGAGGGTATAGTGACCAATAATAATGGTTACATTTATTGGTTTGAGGGCAACATTGATTCGAACCCCTTGTTTTGCGATCCCGAGAGTGGTAACTATACCGTAGCAGCAAACTCTCCCTGCCAGATATTGAGCTCTAATATTGGTGCTCTGGGTGTAGGGTGTGACGCGCTCTGGGAGTTTGCCCTTTATGGACCGGAGCTGGTTGATGCGTCTGGGAACGGGATATGGGAGCCCGGTGAGAATCTCAGTGTTAGTGTTACCTTGTGCAATGAAGGTACAATGGACCATACCTACTATCCCGGGGTCACCCTCTCTGAAATTTATCCAAACCCGGATATAACAATAAACAACCCGGAGTTCTGGTGGTATGGAATGTATTCAGGGCAGTGTGAGGAAGCTGGCTTTACCCTAAACGCAGGTGGAAGCATCCCACCAGGAACAGAGATAGTCCTTTTGGCTGAGGCTACTACCCTGAACTGTGAGAACAATCCGGAATTTTGTATGAACGATTCCTCTGTTGAATTTTCAATTCAGATCGGGACCCCTTTTGGTGAAACTTCTTTGGAGGTTCAATACCTTGAGAACTGGAACCTCATCGGTCTGCCTGTTATCACTAACGATTCAGGATACGAATCAGTTTTCGAAGGAGCCGTGAACGGCACTCTCTACAGTTTTGACAGTGGATATACCCCGGAAACCGAATTAGTCCCGGGAACGGGCTATTGGATCAGATTGGAATCTGATGAGCTGGTGAACTATACTGGTGGACCCATCCAGGAACTAATACTTCAGTTGAGCGAAGGGTGGAATTTAATTTCCGGGATTTCTGTTTCAGTTCCAGTTGAAAATATCATTGATTCAGGGGAAATAATCATTGAGGGCACCATTTATCAATTTGATGGTGGGTATTCTCCCGCGGTTGTGATTGAACCGGGAAAGGCCTATTGGGTTCGTTCTCTAGGAGAGGGGGAGGTCATTGTTCAAATTTTATATTGACCTATGTTAAGAAAAATATAATAATTAGATTGCTTTATAA
>Ga0208411_1001469_pt1 | contig 15904 bp, 15 predicted proteins | sample ETN01SmetaG_4_FD_185793 | JGI IMG/M metagenome (GOLD analysis project Ga0208411, IMG submission 185793) | Marine microbial and viral communities from oxygen minimum zone, Eastern Pacific Ocean - ETNP2014F12-01SV261 (SPAdes) (version 2) | ecosystem: Environmental > Aquatic > Marine > Oceanic ... | reverse complement strand
ATCAGTTGAAGAATTATGTGATCACATTGCACTAATTAATAAATCAAATAAAATTTTAGATGGTAAGTTAGATGAAATCAAAAGAGAATATCAAACAAATACATTTGAAGTTGGACTGATTACTAACAGAAAATCTGAGATAGAAAAAGAAATAAAAAATAACTTTCATACTTCAAAACCAACTTTTAAAGGATTAGGAGATAATTTAAGATTAAATATTTTGTTAAAAGAATCTCAGAAATCTGATGAACTTTTAAGTTTTTTAGTGAAAAAAGCAAAGATTCAACATTTTAAGGAGGTTATACCTAGTGCAAATGATATTTTTATTAAATCAGTTAAAGAAAATTGATTATGGGAAATCTTGGACTAATTATTGAGAGAGAATATTTAAATAAGGTTACAAATAAATCTTTTATTCTTGCTACATTTTTAACTCCTTTAATAATTACGGGTTTAGTATTGCTTATTGGATATTTAATGAGTGTAAATAATGATACAGTTAAGGTTATTTCGGTAGTTGATAAGACAGGGTACTTTATAAATTCTTTAAATAATTCTGATGATTTAAATTTTCATTTTATTAATGATTTTGATCTAGAAGAAGCAAAACTAATTTCAAAAACTAAATCTGACTACGGATTATTATTTATACCATACTATGATGATTTAAACCAAATTGCAGATTCTACTATGTTTATTTCTGAAGATGCACCTTCAATAGGTATAATTTCTAGAATTGAAGGAAAAATAGAAAAGATTTTAACAAATAAAAATTTTGAAGACGTTGGCTTAGATATTGAGAAGATTAATAAATCAAAAATAAATATCAATTTATATCAGGAGAGTTTTGAGGGTGAAGAAACCACAAAAATGGATGGGATTATAAAAATTGCGTTTGGGATGATTTTAGGTATGCTTCTTTATATATTCATTTTTGCATATGGAAGTATGATTATGATGAGTGTAATTGAAGAGAAGACAAGCAGGATTGTAGAAATAATGATTTCTTCAGTAAAGCCATTTCAGTTAATGATGGGAAAAATTTTAGGAACTTCATTAGCTGGTTTAACTCAATTTTTAGTTTGGACAATCTTAATCATGATGTCTTCATACCTTATGACAGCTATTTTTGGTATAGAAACATCTACACAAAACAGTGAATTATTATTAAGCTCTTCTGGAAATATGAGTATGAACACAGAAGCATTAGATGCGATATCTGCTTTTATTAATCTTCCGCTAACTAATATTATTGTTGCTTTTCTGATATACTTTATAGGCGGCTATTTATTATATGCATCATTATTTGCAGCAATTGGAGCAGCGGTAGATAATCAGACAGATGCACAACAATTTGTAATGCCTCTTACCATTATTTTAATTCTTGCTCTTTACGTTGGAATGTTAACTGTTCCTGAGGATCCAAATGGTACAATTGCAATAATCTTTTCATACATTCCTTTTACTTCTCCAGTGGTTATGCTTATGAGAATTCCATATGGTGTTCCTATTTATGAACAAATTATTTCAATAATAATTTTATATTTAACTTTTACGTTGTGTATATGGGTTGCAGCCAAGATTTATAGAGTTGGAATCCTTATGTATGGAAAAAAACCAAGCTATAAGGAGTTAATTAAGTGGCTTAAGTATTAATTTTAGGTATGTCAAAAATATTAATTGTTGAAGACGAGGCATCAATAAGAAGGGTTTTAATCAAAATTCTATCAGATGAAGACAAATCTCATGAAATATGTGAGGCTGAAGATGGTCTGTCTGCAATAAACAAGATTAAAAAAGAAAATTTTGATCTAGTTCTTTGCGATATAAAAATGCCAAAAATGGATGGTATAGAGGTTTTAGAATTTACAAAAAAAATAAAACCTGAAATCCCAATCATTATGATCTCAGGCCATGGAGACTTAGATACAGCAGTAGAATCAATGAAAAAAGGAGCCTACGATTATATCTCAAAACCTCCTGATTTAAATAGGCTTTTGAATACTGTTAGAAATGCTATTGATAAGAAAAATTTGACTTTAGAAAACACTCTTTTAAAAAGAAAAATTATTAGTTCTTTTGAGATGATTGGAGAAAGCAAAGAATTAAATAAAATCAGGGATCTAATAAAAAAAGTTGCAACTACTGATGCTAAAATATTAATAGCTGGACCTAATGGATCAGGAAAGGAGCTTGTGGCAAAATCTATTCATAGTACAAGTAATAGAGCTCATAATCCCTTAATAGAAGTTAATTGTGCTGCTATTCCAGGAGAATTAATTGAAAGTGAGCTTTTTGGTCATGTAAAAGGCTCTTTTACTGGTGCAATTAAAGACAAAACAGGTAAGTTTGAAGCAGCTAATAATGGAACAATTTTTCTTGATGAAGTAGGAGATATGAGCCTTTCTGCGCAAGCAAAAGTTTTAAGAGTTCTTCAAGATAATTGCATTCAAAAAGTAGGGGGCGGTAAAGACATTAAAATTGATGTTAGGGTAATTGCAGCTACTAATAAAGATTTAAAAAAAGAAATTGAAAAAGGTAAATTTAGAGAAGATTTATTCCATCGACTTGCCGTAATTATTATAAATGTTCCTTCTCTTAAAGAAAGAAAAAATGATATTCCATTATTAATAAATTATTTTACAACTTATGTATCAAAGGCTCAAGGTATTAAGGAGAAGAAATTCTCAAAGTCTGCAGTAAAATTATTAAAATCAATGGATTGGACTGGAAATGTTAGAGAATTAAGAAATGTAGTAGAGAGATTAATTATTCTTGGAGATGAAAAGGAAATTACAGAAAAAAATGTTAAACAATTTGCTAAATAATTGAATTTACAATGAAAAAAATCATATTCATATTTTTCTTATCTATTAATATTTTTTCTCAAAATGATGTAGAGACTATTAGGGCTATTTATGATAATTCTCTTATAAATGGAAAAAGTTATCAGTGGCTAGATTATCTATCTAACCAGATAGGTGGACGTCTTTCAGGGTCTTTAAATGCTGAGAAGGCAGTTTATTGGACTAAATCTGAGCTTGAAAAAATAGGATTAGATAAGGTTTGGCTACAACCTGTTATGGTACCAAAGTGGGTAAGAGGAACACCTGAATTTGCATACATTGAGAGTAAGCCTGGAAAAACAACCAATGTAAATATATGTGCACTTGGAGGATCAATTGCTACACCTGCTAGTGGATTGAAAGCAAATATTGTTGAGGTAAAAGATTTTCAAGAATTAGAACAATTAGGCAAGGAAAATATTGAAGGTAAAATAGTTTTCTATAATAGACCAATGGAAAAAACATTAATTGATACATTCAGATCATATGGGGGCTGTGTTAATCAAAGATATGAAGGGGCTGTACATGCAAGTAAATATGGTGCTGTTGGAGTAATTGTCAGATCTATGAATTTATTACTTGATGATTTACCTCATACGGGAAGCATGACCTATGATAATGTTTTAGTTGAGGATAGAATTCCATCTGCTGCAATAAGTACAAATGATGCAGAACTACTCAGTGCAATGTTAAAATTAGATAGTAATATTAAATTTTATTTTAAACAAAATTGTAAGCAATTTAAGGATGTCTTGTCTTATAATGTAATTGGTGAATTAACAGGAAGTGAATATCCTAAAGAATATATAGTTGTTGGCGGTCATTTAGATTCATGGGACTTAGGTGATGGATCACATGATGATGGAGCAGGTTGTGTACAATCTATGGATGTCATAAGATTATTAAAATTATCAGACATTAGGCCAAAAAGGACTATTCGTGTAGTTTTATTTATGAATGAGGAAAATGGAACAAGAGGAGCAATGAAATATGCTCAGGTAGTAGCAGAAAAAAAGGAGAATCATATTTTTGCTCTTGAAAGTGATGCTGGAGGGTTTTCTCCTAGAGGATTTTATTTTGATAGTGATCAGAAGAATTTTAATCAGATATTAGGATGGAAAGAGTTATTTAAGCCTTATTTAATACATTTTTTTGAAAAAGGAGGTAGTGGAGCAGATGTAGGACCATTAAAGACTTCTACGAATGTTTTAAGTGGGTTAAAACCTGATTCCCAAAGATATTTTGATCATCACCATTCTGCAATTGACAATTTTGATGCAATTAATAAAAGAGAACTAGAGATGGGTGCTGCAACGATAACTTCTTTAATATATCTGATAGATAAATATGGAATCGTAAAAAAACCAAAATTGTAATATGAAGTATTTTTACTGGTAAGGTCAGAGAAGATTAATCAAGACTATTTGTTGTTCTCCTTATTTTAACCAAATTTGTTAATAACTTTTCAAGATTGCTTAGATTCAGCATGTTTGCACCATCACTTTTAGCATTTTTAGGGTCAAAATGTGTTTCTATAAAGATTCCATCTACATTATTTACTACTCCTGCTCTTGCTATTGTTTCAATCATTTTAGGTAGCCCACCTGTTACACCAGATAATTGATTTGGTTTTTGTAGTGAATGCGTTACATCTAAAACTGTAGTGGCAATATTTTGCATTATTGGAATTCCTCTAAAATCTACAACCATGTCTTGGTACCCAAACATAGTTCCTCTATCTGTTATCATAACATTTTCATTGCCTGATTTTGTTATTTTTTCCACCGCATGCTTCATGCTCTCAGGACTCATAAATTGTCCTTTTTTTATGTTGATAGCTTTTCCTGTTTCTGCAGCTGCTATCAGAAGATCAGTTTGTCTTGCTAAAAAAGCAGGTATTTGTAAGACATCAACATATTTAGAGGCTAATGCTACATCGGATATTTGATGAATATCAGTTAATATTGGGATGTCATAAGAGTTGGAAATACTCTTTAGAATAGTTAGAGCTTTTTCATCTCCTATACCTGTAAAACTATCTAATTTGCTTCTGTTAGCCTTTTTAAAACTTCCTTTGAAAATAAAGGGTATTTCAAGTTTATTTGTAATAGCTAATATTTCTTTAGCAATCCTATTAGCCATTTCATCCCCTTCTACTGCACAGGGACCTGCTATCAGGAAAAAACTGTTTGATCTACTATGTTTTAGTTTAGGTATATTCTTTAATTCCATGATTTTCCTTGAAATATTTGAGTAAAGTTATTATTATTTACCTAATTACTATTTTTTTTAACCTTATTTTAAGATAAAACAATGGAAGAATATGTAGCTATTACTAAAATCTTCAAGTAATTCTTATTGAAAAGAAAGAAATATTTGAATTTTTCATAAAAACAGATGTATTAAACTGCATTTTTACCCATATAAAACTACAAATTTCCCCAAATACAAATTAATTTGTATTTTTGTGACTTAACTAACTAATTAATTAATTAAGTATTATGGAAAAATTATTAAATCGCTTAATTGATCTCCCTAGTGAGATCAACGGATATTTACCTTGGAATTGTTGGAACAGTTGTATGAACGATTCAGAGGGAAATTTAGCAAGTTGGGCAGGAGACTTTTTTAGAGTCGGTGCCTTTGTAACTTGGCTATGTTCAGTGATCGCATCTTTCTCAGTTCTTGCTGATGGGGTGGGTGAAGGAACTGCAATTATTGGTACTATTTTAGGTTTAGCATTATGGGTATACGCTGCATTTCCTATCGCAATGGTGGTAAGAGGTGTTGGTGAAGAAGTTGCAGGATCAAAAGGTGACACGGTCACTCTTTTATTCCACGACTTGCCAATGGCTACTATCAAAGCAGTTGGACATATTACAGCTCTAGTAGCTACATTTGCTGCAATCGCAGCTGCTGTATCTGCTGTTTCAATGGGATATGTTGATATGACTGGATCAGTTGACACTGCTTACATGTCGAACTTTGATTATGCTTATGCTCTTCCAGGTTCAGCTATGGACGCATTTACTAACATGGTAGGTCTAGAATGGGTAGGCGGAGTGCTTAACGATTTCTGGGGCTGGGATGTTTCTAGAGCAGGAGATGGTTCTTGGGCTGGAGATGTTGTTGCATCTGCTTGGGGATTTGTTCAAGTAGCTGTTATTCTAGCTAAGTTATATGTTGTAATGGCATTATATACTTTCTTCTGGAATGTATTAAATACTTTATTTAACTGGGTTAAGAGTCCATTCTTCCCAATGAGATCAAAGTAATTTAAAAACCATAAATTAATAAAAAAAGGCCCTGTGATCAGGGGCCTTTTTTTTTTATCTTTTTTTAATATTAGTATAGAAAAATACTAAATCTTCTTTCATTTCGTTTTTTATTTAATCTTGCAATATGTTTTCTTTATCTCTGTATAATTCTACTTTAAAGTCTCAATGGGATAATTTTATTGATGAATCTAAGAACGGGACATTCTTATTTAAAAGGGATTTTATAGAATACCATAATAATAGATTTGATGATCATTCTTTTTTATTTTATAAACAAGATAAACTTATGGCTGTTTTTCCAGCTAATAAGCTAAATGATAGAATATATTCGCATCAAGGTTTGACATATGGAGGACTAATTCTATCAGAATACACAAAATTTTCTGATGTGTTTCAGATATTAACTTTACTTCTATCTCATTTACATGAAACTAATTATTCTTCCTTAACACTAAAGGAAATACCTATGATATATAAATCATTACCTAGTGATGAAGTAAACTATCTATTATATAGAATGAAGGCAGAATTAATTAGAAGAGATATTTTATCTGTTGTTAAGCTTGGTAATAATTCTTATTCAAGGGATAGAATTCAGGGTAGAAAAAGAGGAGAAAAATTTAAACTTACTATAGAAGAATCATCAAGCTTTAAGGAATTCTGGAATTCTATTTTAATTCCTAATTTAAAAAACAAACATAATGTGTCTCCAGTCCATTCTCTAAAGGAAATTATTCGCCTGAATAACCTATTTCCAAAAAATATTAGGCAGTTTAATGTATATTCAAATGATAAAATTGTTGCAGGTACTACTATATTTGAAACAAAGACAACCGCTCATGTTCAATATATTTCTGCTAATACAGAAAAAAACAAACTGGGAAGTTTAGATTATTTATTTACCTATTTGATTGAAGAGGTCTTTAATACAAAAGATTATTTTGATTTTGGGAATTCAAACGAGAATAATGGTGAATTTGTTAATCAGGGATTATTGTATTGGAAAGAAGGTTTTGGGGCACGATCTATAACACAAGACTTTTATGAAATTAAGACAAAAAATTACTCTATGCTTAAGGACTTAATGATATAATCTCATCTATTTTACCCACAACAATTTTCTTAGATGAATATTTAATAATGTAAAGTGTATAATGTAAGTTATAAAGTAGGCTAAGGAAACTCCCCAAAATCCATATGCATTTATTAGGAAATAGGATAAGATCACAAAAATTACTGACCATTCAATCTGAAAGAATACAAATGCCTTTGTATCTGCTTTTGAGATTAATATGTTCCCTAACACCCAACAATTAATTTTTATTATATCACCTAAAAGATGGAAAAATATAATTTCATTTATTAGAAAAAACTCATTTGATAATAAAATAGTAATAATAAGATCTCTAAGTAAATAAACCCCTGCTGTTATTACTATAATTATAGGTATTACTACTTTCCAGATTTTAAATACTTCCTTTTTTAAATTTTCATTATTTAATTTTGAGAATGTAGGTATCAAGTAAAATTTAAAGGTACTTATTAAGAAGAGTAGATAAATTGCTGAAATTCTCCACATTGCCTCCCATGAACCAGCAGAGTTAGTATCAAATTTATCTGATAAATAGTATCTAACAATAAATGTTGATATAATTAAACATGTTGGGCCAGTTATTGCCATTATAGAAAAACCAGATAATTTATTAAAGTATTTAAAGTTAAAATCTGAAAATAGTAGGCTGAAATTAAATGGCTTGTATATGTAAAAAAGAATAAGAGTAACAAGTAAGGTTATAATTTGATTAATTATTAATGCATAAAGCGCACCAATAATAGCATATTTTAATACTAGCGTAATCATTAAAATAGCGGAAAAAACTACTGAAACAATATTAATGGTAACATAAAGTTTAATTTTTTTAATCCCATTAATAATAGACATTAACAGCGTATGAATTGAGAAAGAAATAATTGAAATTACAAGAATTAGAAAATAAAATGTTGAATCAAAATCTAGCAATAAATATTCTGCAATAGTATTTCTAAAAATTAGAATTACTATGGAGAAAATCAGTGAGAAAAAAATATGTACATTAAAACTAGTGGATAGAATTTTCTTTAATTCAACATCTGAATTTTGAAATTCTGATGTATATTTTATTATTCCATTTTCTATACCAAAGCCACTAAAAACATTGCTTAATCTTAGAAAATCCTTTAGTTGACCAAGCAAGAAAATACCATTAGTTCCCAGGTAGACAGCTATTATTTTATTAGATATTAACCTAACTAATAAACTAATAGCGGTACTTATTCCTGAATACAACGATGTTCTTATAAAATTCATTCTTAGGAATTAAAATCTGTCCATTCTTTATAGTTATATTCTGTTAATTTTTTAAGGTCCGATACATCTTTAGAATATAACGCTTTTAACTCATATCTATTTTCTTTAGATAGTTTTGGATAACTAACATTTTCTTTTCTCCAGCTTCTTAGACTATTTTTTATATTTAATTTAATCAAATTAATTGTTTTTTTTGGAAGAAAAAACTTGCCAATTTTAGTAAATAAATATTTGCCTCTAGCTGATTTATTTAAGAAATGAAACAATTGCGGATTTTTTAATAAGGCTGTTTGATTTGAGGAATGATTTGTAATAGAATCTAATTTTTTTAGACCTAGAAATTCAAAACAAGAATTTGCTACCTCTAGTTGATTATTTGTTAGTTGTTCAAATGTTATAATTTTTATATTTGATCTGTCAAAGTAATTATAAAATCGTTTTAACCATTTTGAATATAACCCAAATTGAAAGTAATATTTTGGATAATAGTTATACGGTTCAAACTCATTATTGGTGTCTTTAGAAATGACTTCTTGAAAATTAGATTTTTCAAGGCCAAGTCCTTTTATCCACCAAAAATGTGAGTTGAATCTATCAATCGGGTTTCTAAGAATAAAAATTAATTTAGGAGGGTTTTTATAGTTATTATTAATATTATGTATAAATGCATCATAATACATATATGCAGTAGTTGATTCTCCAAAAATTTTATGCTTGGATTTTCTAAATAAATTTAAATAATTTTCTTTTTCTATATCTTTAAATTGATCAAATTTTTCATTTTTCCAATACCCTGGCTCTTTAAGTGAAGACATGCAGATTTCTGGATGTTGATTTAATAAATTATGTAGGGATGTTGTACCTGATTTTGCTGCACCTGGAATAAATAAATTTGGTTTAAAGTGAAGCATAATTATTGTGTCTATTCAAATATAAGATTAATTAATTTTTACTCCATACCTTTTCATATTGTTCGGCAATTGAAGTATAATTATGATTCTTTTCAATAAACACTCTAGCATTAGCTGAGATCTCTATAATTTTTGAGGGATTATTAATTAGCCATTCTAAGGATTCAATAATTTTTTTATGATCTGGCAGTGCATTAATAACTACAGAATTTTCTTGTATATGGTATAACTCTAACCACTCTTTTTCAGCACCAGTAAATACAGTTTTCCCTATTGCCATAGCTTCAAGTGCATTGTAACCTTGGTCATAGGCGTAAACTTGATCTAGTAATATGTGACAATTTTCAACTGCCTTTGTATATTCAATATATTCTAGATCAATGGTTCTTATTATTTCTACTTTATCCTGATATTTATTTTCTATTACTTTTAGTGCTTTATCAAAAAAAATATTTCCCTTTTTTATATAATTTTTTGAATTAATTCCGTGTAGGATTTTAATCTTATCAATAGATTCAATTTTTTTATATTTTATTTTATCAATATTAATTGGGTTAGGAATTAATCCTAAATATTTATCCTCTTTAATATAGGGAATGTGGTAATCTACATCTGAACTAATTACACCATTGCTGTTTTTTACTAGAAATTTATGGAGTTTCTTATATTCTTTTGTATTGTATTTTAAGATATGTCTAAATGATTTTTTGAAATCAGGATTTTCAAAATAAGGAGTTAGTATTGAATATCTAAACTTATTATTTAAACTATATTCTACACTTTTGTGGTCTACACCACATGATAGTAAAAATAACTTGTTATTATTTTTTACTAATTTTTTAACAAGTAATATCTCTAGGGAAGGCAGTGTCCTAAATGCATTTTCATTTATTAATTGAACAACATCATAGGATTTTAAATTAGGTATTATTTTATTTAATCTATAGTAGATTTCAACTTCATTTAAGCTAATTTTAAAAAGCCTATCAATTAATTTTGCGAATAGTTTAAATAATTTTAGATTAAATAAAAAGGAATCTATTTTTATATCTACAGGATAATTTTTAAAGCCATCTCCAGAGCCTAATAATGTCACTTTATGACCATGTTTTTGCAGTCCCTCTTTTAAAGAGTTGTGTAGTCTACTATATTCCCCAATCAGTAAGATTTTCATTATATTGTGTGCAATTGTTTTAAATATAATTATTAATGAACAACGCTGCCAATAAAAACGCTAGTTTAGAAATTTTAGTATCTACAAAGGGGCAGGATAATACTGATTTTATTAATAGGATGTTTAAAAATTGTTCTGACATTAATTCTCCGGTATTAATTGTTAATCAGTCAAAAACCAAATTAAATTTTTTACAAAATAACTGTAGGGTGATTCATACTAATGAAATAGGCCTTTCAAATAGCAGAAATCTAGCAATTAAGAATTCAAAAAAAGAAATTTGTTTACTCTCTGATGATGACATAATATATAGTTCAGATTTTATAAAAACAATTAAAAGATCCTTTACTGAAAATAAAAGTGCTGATATAATAACATATCAAGCAAGCAATGAATTAGGAGAGTCATTTAAGGATTATCCAAGGTTAAAAACTCATAACAAAAGATCTATTTCAATAATTAATTCATTTTTGATAGCTTTTAGAAGAGAAAGTATTATAAAAAATAATATTCAATTTGACTCTAAATTTGGACTAGGATCAATTTTTGAAACTGGTGATGAATATATTTTTTTGAGGAATGCACTAGAAAAAAACCTTAATATTATTCATTGTCCAAAAGTTATACTTTCACATAAATCTATTAGTTCTGGACAGAATGTAGGAAAAGATAAAATAATTTTTGCTCGAGCCGCTATATTTTATAAATATTACGGTACTTTGTCATATATAAAATTATTTCACCACATAATATTATTGTTAAAAATAAATGCAATTGTTTTTGGTGACTTTTTATTAAAATATAAAATTGGTTTGACAGGTATAAAAAAATATAAATCAATGTTATGAAAAGCAGATCTATTAATAATGTTGAAATAATTTCTATTCCTAAGATTATTGATGAAAAAGGAAGGGGTAAGCTTTCTGTTATAGAAAAATCTATAATTCCATTTGAAATAAAAAGGGTGTATTATCTATATGATGTCCCTAGTGATGCCTATCGAGGTGGACATGCTCATAAGAATTTAAATCAATTTATGATAGCTTTGAGTGGAAGTTTTGAAGTTAAAATCGATGATGGTTCTAATCACAAAAAAATTATGTTAAACAAACCTAATCAAGGGCTTCTTATACCAAGCGGTATATGGAGAGAAATGGATAATTTTTCAGCTGGTGCAGTTTGTTTAGTTTTAGCTTCTGAATTTTTTGATGAAAGCGATTATTTCAGGGACTATAATTCTTTTATTGATTACAAAAAACAATAAATTTAATCTTTACATAGATATGCTAGCCTATATAGGTCGAAAGCAAAAAGACTTGGTCTTTTGCTCATTAAATTTGAATCGATTCTATTATCTACGGTCTTAAAAATTGCATAAAACATACTCTTTAATAATAAGATATTTAGAAAATTATAAGCTTTTAAGATCGATATATCATGTTTTTTAATGTAATTGTTGTTATTTAAATATTTTAAGTTATCAAGGGCTGATCTCGTTTTTTCCAAAAATCTATTATTATTATCTATACCCGTATGAATGACTTCATTATTTATATGTGTTACATGAGCATTATTTGTCTTTAGCTGAGCTCCAAAAAAATAGTCTAGACCATACCCATTAATATCTGCAGGTACCTCTATCTTATCAAAAATTGATTTATTAATCATATAATTTGATGAAATAATATATTTATAAGGTTTACTCATTCTTTTTTTTGAGGAGACTTGTTCTCTTTTTTTTCCAAAAGTGAATCTCAATGAATTCTCCTGACTATAACATTCTTTGTCGTAGAAAAAACCACCAAAAACAACATCAGTCTTATTTATATAACTTAAATAAGTTTCTAAAAATTTTTCATTTTTTGGCATAGTATCAACATCAATAAATAGCAGCCAATTATACTGAGCTCTATCTGAAAGTAATTTTCTGTTTGCTACCCTTCCAATATTTTTTTTACTTTCAATAAACAAGCAATTTGTTAAGGCATTTATTTGTTGATTTTTTTCATTTAATGGAGAAAAGGATCCATCATCGATACATATAATCTCATAGGCAATACCTAAGATCAATGCCTCCTTTTCAAGTCTTTTAACAAGTGGAAGAGCATCAAAATCATAACATGGGATTAAAACAGATATCATCGGTAGATAGTATTAATATTTTTATTTCTTACATCTATTTCAACAATTTTACCTGATTCACATATATATGTCTTGCTTGGGAATTTTTCAATTAAAATATAATCGTGTGTTGCCATTAAAATTGTATTCCCCTTTTTATTTAGTTCCATAAGGATCTCCATTACTTCTATGCTTGTTTTTGGATCAAGATTTCCTGTAGGCTCATCAGCTATAATTAGATTTGGATTATTAAGAAGTGCCCTTGCAATTGCTACTTTTTGTTGCTCACCACCAGATAATTGGCTTGTAAATTTATTTATTAATTTTTCGATATGGACTTTTTCAAGAACTTCTATTATTCTGGAATTTATTTTAGATTCATCAATCCACCCTGTAGCTTTTAGTACAAATTTTAAATTATCAGCTACGCTTCTATCACTAAGAAGTTTAAAATCTTGGAAGATAATCCCTAATTTTCTCCTGAGGAAGGGTATTTTATTGTCTTGTAAATTATTTAACTCAATACCAACAATTGATCCAGTTCCATCATTAAGTTTTAAGTCCGCGTATAAACTTTTTATTAAACTAGTTTTTCCACTACCGGTCCTTCCAATTAAATAAACAAATTCTCCCTTGTTAATTTCAATATCTACTTTAGATAATACCTCTTTATTATCTTGAATAATTGACACATCTTTTAGTGCTAAAATTGGTTTATCCATTTAAAAAATTTATTTATAAATTAAGTATTTCTTTCTTACTAACTTGAATTCATCTATTTTATCTTTCCAGCTTTCTCTAATAACATCTTCAGATGTGTTGTTGATAATTTGATTTTTAAGATCTTTTGTTCCAGATAGTTTTATGAAATAATCATTAAAAAATTCAGTTTTATTTGTTGTGTTTTTATAGGCATCAATAATATAATTAAGGCTTAATTTTCTTTCTAACAAATTATTTCTTAGGTCTAATCCATAACATTTCTCATTATTATGAGGCGGATATTTTGAACCTTGATTTGGTTTGGGGGTAAATTTAAAAGAATAAATTTTTTGATCTAAATATGGGCTGCCAAAAATTTGAAATTGATTTGTTGTACCACGCCCTACACTTACATTAGTTCCCTCAAATAGACAGAGTGACGGATAAAGAAATATTGATCTATCATTAGGTAAATTAGGTGAAGGATTAATTAATAAGCTATAACTAGAGTCATGTTTATAATTTAAAAGTTTTATAATTTTTAAATTACATTTTAGCTTATTGTTTAGCCAGCTTTCTCCATTTATCATTTGAGCATACTCTCCAATGGTCATTCCATAAACTATAGGAACAGGATGCATTCCAACAAAACTTTTATTTTCATTTTCTAACACTGGCCCGTCAATATAACTTCCATTTGGATTTGGCCTATCAAAAACTAGTAACGGAATATTATTTCGAGCACATGCCTCCATTACATAATGTAAAGTAGATATATGGGTATAGAAACGTGCACCAACATCTTGGATATCAAATATCATCAATTCAATATCAATTAGATCATTATCTAATATTTTTCCATATTCTCTGTTTTTCCCATGAAGTGAAATGATTTTTAGACCTGTGTTTTGATCTACTCTATCTGAAACGTTCTCACCATTATAATTTTCGCCTTTATATCCATGTTCAGGGGTAAATATTTTTGAGATTTTGATATTTAATGAAAGAAGTGAATCAACTAGGTGGGTATAGCTATTATCCTTTTTAAAAATAACACTTGTATGATTGGCTACAATGCCAATATTCTTTTTATTGATATAATCTATATATCTGGATATTTGATTGGCTCCAACTACAATATCTCCATTGGTAATTTCACTTTTTTTATTTTTGTTCTCTATGTTAATCGAATGAATATTGCATATATTTGATTGAAATATTATTACTATTAATAAGTATCTTATAGAGTCAATTAAATTCATATTTAAATTTTGAATTTCGAATATTTTTTAGCGAAAAGAATCATAACTACAAAGCCCTATAAAAGTAGTATTTCAGGTCCAATAATAAAAATCGGAATTATTGCGATTGCTTTAGGAGTTGTAGTTATGTTAATTTCTATTGCAACAGGGCTGGGTATGCAATATGAAATTAAAAATAAAATATCAGCATTTAATGGAGATATTTCAGTTTATAATTTTCAAACTACAAACTATGAGGATTCATCTATTCCATTAGATTTTGATCAGGATCTTTATGCCAATCTTATTAATATTGATGGAGTAGTTAATGTTCAAAAAATTGCAACTAAATTCGGATTAGTTAGAACAATAAGTGATTTTGATGGTGTTTTTTTTAAAGGAGTTGATCAAAATTATAACTGGGATAGAATTAAAAAGTTTTTAACTGAAGGCAAATTCCCAGATATTTCAAATTCAATTTCTAATCAAATACTAATATCAAAATTATTAGCAAGTAGATTAAATTTAGAAGTCGGTGATAGCTTTCAAATGCTATTTTCTAGAAATTCTAAATCTTCAGCTATTAGAAAATTTGAAATTACTGGTATTTTTTCATCTGGATTTAATGAATTAGACAATAAATATATTATTGGCGATATTTCCCATGTACAAAAAATCAATAAATGGAATGATAATCAAATTGGAAACCTGGAGATCTTTATTGATAATTATGAAAATCTTGATAATTTGACTCAAACAATTTATTCTATCACACCTTCAACTATCAATGTTCAAAGTGTGAGAGATAAGTATTACTCTATTTTTGATTGGATAAAACTTTTTGATAAAAATATGATTGCAATTATAGTTATAATGATTATAGTAGCTTCTATAAATATAATTACGGTTTTAATTGTATTAATACTTGAAAGAACAAATATGATAGGAATATTAAAAAGCTTAGGGAGCACAAATTATAGCTTAAGGAAATTTTTTATATATAATTCTCTTTACATTGTTAGTATTGGGTTATTGATTGGTAATTCAATTGGATTAATTTTAATTTATCTTCAAAAAAAACATGAACTTGTTTCTCTTGATTCAGAAATCTATTACGTTTCAAGTGTGCCAGTATATGTTGATTCTTATTATATTATATTGCTGAATATTATAACATTTATAATCTGTTTTTTGGTTATTATATTACCCTCTTCACTAATTTCAAATATTTCTCCAACAAAAGCTGTTAAATACCAATAATAATCAAATGCATAGCATATCTTT
>Ga0208411_1001459_pt1 | contig 15988 bp, 16 predicted proteins | sample ETN01SmetaG_4_FD_185793 | JGI IMG/M metagenome (GOLD analysis project Ga0208411, IMG submission 185793) | Marine microbial and viral communities from oxygen minimum zone, Eastern Pacific Ocean - ETNP2014F12-01SV261 (SPAdes) (version 2) | ecosystem: Environmental > Aquatic > Marine > Oceanic ... | reverse complement strand
TATAAGCACCATCAGGATTCTCACCAACACAATCGCTGCAAGTTAAATCATGAGTGTCCTCAGTACCTTCAAAATAAACTGAAATACTAGTTAAAGATTCACCAGATTCTGCCGTAAAGTCAACCATAAAATTCGTTTCAAAGTCTGCATCTACACGAGTATTACCATCGTCAAATATCTCATAATTAGCTAACGACGCTGCTTCAGCACCATTTAACATAAATAAAGCCAATACGGCCAATCCTATAGCGGACGCGAATGTAACACGATTGTTTAACATTTTTTTACACCAATTTGCGAATGACGTCTGTGCGACTTAATCTAGAAATTTTATTCTAGCAAGAGCTCATAGTCATCAACGTTACCAGAATCGCTCTTTATATAAATTTATTTGTTACAAAAACTTAGAACAACAAATAAATAACAGGCCGACTCAAGACGATTATAGTCATGACACACACACCTGTTTTTAATCTGAGTATTTCAGGTCCTGTAATTTGCCTTGCATGTTCAGAAGACGGAACTAAAATAGCAGTAGGTGATAGAAATGGGAACCTTACTTTAGTGGATAAAGCCGGAAATATTTTATGGGAAAAAAATATTGACGAAGGAATACATGGGCTAGCAATCGTTGGAAATGGAAATAAAATTATTTGTGGTGGAAAAGATTGTAAAGTAAGAATGTTTAATTCTTTAGGCAATATTGAATGGGAACAAACTATAGGGAAATCAATCTGGTCTTTGACAGTTGACCCAAATGGACAATTTATTGGTATTGGAACTGGCGATTCAATTGCATTATACACTGAAAGTGGATTGAAAATTTGGGAATATTCTACAAACAGAGCAATGGTTGGAACTGGAATATCTAGAAATGGTAGTACTATTGTAGGCTGTGGAGATGAACATCTATACTGCTTAGATAATGAAGGAAATCTAAAATGGAAAAAACAAAGAAGTGATTCGCTATGGGATGTTTCTGTAGATAAAGATGGAAATAATATTTTTGTTGGTGGCTGGGATGAAATGATCCATGGATTAGATTCTATTGGAAATGATTTATGGAATTATAAAACTGGAGGATATGTTCGAGCAGTTAACTCTCTAGAAAATGGAGGAATAATTGCAGGATCTCATGATAACCATATATATCACTTATCAGACTCTGGAGAACTTTTAGAAAAAATTGAAACGGAAGGTGAAGTCACATGTATATGCGTATCAAAACAAATTGATTTTATTATAGCTGGAACTTCTTCAAACAAAATATATGGCTTTGAAATAAGAGCAAATACTACACCAATAAATCAACCTAATGCTGAAAAGAACATTGAAGATACTATTGAACTACCTTCTGATAACCTTATTAAAACTACAACTTCCGAAGAAGAATATGAACCTATGTTTGGTGCAGGTATGTTTGATGAACCTATACCTGATACTACTGGAATATTAGACCGTGATGAAAGCAGTAACTATAAACCTGAAAATACATCCTATGAAACTGAACGTACTTCTTATGAACCCAGTGTTTCAAATTCAAATACTTATGATTCTAATTACAGTCAAAGAACCTATTCCTCAGAAGGCGGAGAATACAAAGAATTTGCATCAGAAATCGTAAAAACAGATGTGAAGAACTATCTAAGACTTGGCAATGCAGCTTGGGTTGAAAAACGATTAGAAAGAGCTGCTGAACATTACAAGAGAGCTACAGAAATTGATCCAGATGAGCCAAGAGCTTGGCACAACCTTGCGATATGTAGCTATCATCTGGCTCTAAAGAGAAATCCTGAAAACATCAAGGGTGCTGTTCAAAGTGCATATGCTTATCTAGAAATTGCAAAAGAAAAAGGTGGAAAGGAATATACTGCGCCTGATAAAACTATTACTTATTTTGCAACTCAACTAGATTTGATTTGAAAGAAAATTAGGTTTCCGTTATTATACCACTGTAATAGTTGTATTCAACAAATAAAACCCAATCATTACCATCATCTGTATCAAGAAATGAATTGAGGCCTAAATCAGTTATTGAACTTGCTTCATTGCAAGTAATAACGGTATCCCATTGTCCTTGACCTTTAGCGCTAGTATATCCATTTGCAAACAAATATTGATTTACTTCAGCAATGGATCCTAATGATAAAATTAAATCGCTAGGAATAGAACTTAAAACCAAAAAATTTAATTCGTGATTTCCTGAAGTTCCATTCTCAGTTAAATTGACAAGATAATTTGTTGAAACGCCCAATGAAAAATCATCTGGGAACAATGTAATACCAACAACAGGATTAGAGTCTGAAACCTCATCTTCGGACCATTCAAAATCATAATTTACACTGGTCAAATTGTAAGGGTAATTATGAGCTTGAAGTGTACTGGCACCTTCTGCAGTATAGCCTGCAAGTGCTGGAACAACAGTAGTTCGTTCGACAAAGGTCACAACATAAGTTCGCATCTGTACAAGAACCCAAGTTTCAGAGGTACTTGACATATTTCCATTATCTCTAACAGTTAATGTTACTGTATAATTCCCCACAGAAGTGTATTCATGGTTCGGGCGCATCACATCCCCATAATATCCATCTCCAAAATCCCATTCAAAAGATAAAACATCACCATCTGGATCGCTAGAAGCACCGCCATCAAAAAATGCTATACTGTTTATTTTGATAGTCTGACCCTGACCACCATAAGTAGCTTCAAGACTAGCAACTGGCTGTTCATTACGGTGTAAAACCTTGATTAATGTTTTAGAGTTACCTATTCTATCTTCCTCATCTATAACTGTCAAAGTAATCATGTATTCACCTTCTTCCAAATAAACATGGTCTACCATTTCACCTGAACTGCCAGAACCATCTCCAAAATCCCATAAATATTTTGCACCACTTGGTTTAGAACCATGAGCCTGAAGTTCAGCCATATCTCCCTCGATAACTTCTAAAGGTGCTAAAATTTCAATTCCGGTAAGAGCTTCTGGAGTCGTATCCAAACAGCCCGGTATGAGCATCAAAATCACAATAATTATTGCCTTACGCACGGCATGCTAAATACTGGACGTTTAATAATTACGCCACCTACCGATACCCTTTTTTACCAACCGAGACCGTGGCAACAAGGGAATTTTATGCAAGCAGGACACATGGCCTATGACCGGGCTATCACAGTATTTTCGCCAGATGGAAGATTATTCCAAGTAGAGTATGCTAGAGAAGCCGTAAAGAGAGGAACAACCACCGTTGGAGTCAAATTCAAAGATGGAGTGGTTTTGATAGTAGACAAGAGACTTAGCTCAAAACTAATTGAGCCTGAGAGTATTGAAAAAATATTCAAAATAGATGGACATATTGGATGTGCAACGTCAGGATTAGTTGCAGATGCAAGAGCTCTAGTTGATCGAGCTCGTGTTGAATGTCAAGTTAATTCTTTTAATTATAGTGAAGATTTAGCTGTTGAATCATTAGTAAAAAAACTCTGTGACTTTAAACAAAGTTACACTCAATATGGCGGAGTAAGGCCTTTTGGTACTGCAATGCTAATTGGAGGAATAGATACTTCTGGACCTCACCTCTATGAAACTGATCCTTCAGGAGCTTTAATGGCATATAAAGCTGGAGGAATTGGAGCTGGAAGAAATGAAGTTATGGAAGTATTTGAAAAAGAATACAAAGACAATATGTCTCAAAGTCAAGCTATTAATCTTGGTTTGAAAGGACTTTCTGCCGCCAATGAAAATAATTTAAAAGCAGATGTTGTCGAAATTGCCGTAATTAATACCAAAGAAGGTTATCATACTCTAGATTCAAAGACTATTAATGAGGCCGTAAAGAAAATCAAGTAATGGTTTCCATTGAAGACGCCGTTACCGCCAGATATGAAACTGGTGGAAACCGTTTTGAAATTTTAATTGATTCTGAATTAGCTCAAGATTATAAAGAAGGAGAAGACATTGACTGGGAAGATGCTATTGCCGTTGATGGAATATGGAGTGACAATGCCAAGGGTGAACGTTCTCCTGAAGATTTAGTTAAAGAAACATTCCAAACAACAGATCTTGTAGAAATATATAAGATAATACTAAATGAAGGAACTATCCAACTAACCTCTCAACAAAGAAAGGAAATGGTGGAACAAAAGAGAAAACGAATTATTGCGAATATCGTTGCGAATGGGATGAACCCCCAAACGGGAGGTCCTCATCCACCTCAACGTATTGAGAATGCAATTGATGAAGCGAAATATTCTATTGATCCAATTGAATCCGTAGACACGCAAGTTGAAAAAATTATAAAAGCCATAAAATTCTTAATCCCTATTTCATTTGAAAAAATACGTGTAGCTGTGAAAATTAAAGCTATACACGTTGGAAAATGCTATGGACAAATTACAAGCCTAGGAAATATTGAAAGTGAGGAATACCAAAGCGATGGAAGCTGGATTGGTATGTTAGAAATGTCTGCTGCATCGTTTGCTAAGCTAGAAGATATTTTAGGGTCTGTTACCAAAGGAACTGCTGAAACTAAAATAATTTAGATTAAAGAAATCTTCAAATAGGGGCGAGTTTGGAAAGGGACGTATTAGAAATAAAAGAGGAAGATTCATAATGAGCGAAGAATCAAGTGTTAAATCAAATAGAAAATTAGTATTACCTGGGGACTTAATGGAAACCAAGAGTAAGCCTGGAAAAGGAATATTCAGAAGTGAAGGACGGATACATTCGTCTGTCGTGGGCTATTCAAGCGACCGGTCTGGATACATTAATGTAAATGCAATAGCTGGGAGATATAGTCCAAAAGTTGGAGACAAAATTATAGCTGTTTGTGCTGAAACTGGACCTTCAATATGGCGTATGGACATTGGCGCTTCATTTAATTCCACATTACATCATAGTGAATCTGGATGGAAAGTTCCTTTTGGAGATACTGCTAGATTTTTAGCTATTGGAGACGCCATATGGGCTGAAATCTTCATGGTTGATGCAGCAGGCTCTCATCAAATAAGTTTAAAGAAAGATGATTGTAGGAAATTGTATTCAGGTACTATAGTTAAAGTAAATCCAACTAATGTACCTCGTGTTATTGGAAAACAAGGTTCTATGATTTCCTTAATTCGTGATAATACAAAAACCAGAATACAGATTGGACAAAATGGTTACATCTGGATTGATGGTGAAGGTGAAAATATAGCTCTTGCTCAAGAGGCAATTGAAACTATTGACAGAGAAGCGACCTCTGAAGGACTAACAAAGAAAATAGAAAAATTATTGGAGAAATAAAATGGCTGGACAAACTGATATGGAATTGATAAAAAATGGAATCCGAATGGATGGACGAAAACCTGACGAGTTAAGAGATGTAAAAATCGTCGCAGGAGTATTAGATAATGCAGATGGTTCTTGTTATCTTGAATGGGGGAACAATAAGATTTATGCAGGTGTTTTCGGACCTATGGAATGTCATCCGAGACATAAACAGAAAGCAGACAGAGCTATTGTTCAGGCTAGGTATACTATGGCGCCATTTAGTGTGAATGACAGGAAGAGGCCAGGTCTTGATCGCAGATCATCTGAGATTTCTTACATTGTTTCACAAGCTTTTGAAAAAGTAGTAATGGTAGAAGAATTTCCAAAAGCCTCGATTAGAGTAGATATGCAAGTTGTAGAAGCTCATGCAGGTACAAGATGTGCTGCAATGACTGCAGCGTCTGTAGCCTTAGCCGATGCCGGAATACCAATGAGAGATATGATTCCAGCTTGTGCTTCTGGAAAAGTAAATGATATTGTTGTTCTTGATTTAAATAAAGAAGAAGATAATTACGGACAAGCTGATTTACCTTTAGCAATTATACCAAGTACTGGAGAAGTTGTATTATTACAACTCGATGGACACTTAACACCTGATGAATTTGAACAAGCCATGGATTTAGCAACAAGTGGCTGTATGGATTTATACAAGAAAATGAGGGATGCATTGGAGAACAGCTATGGAGGTAAAAAATGAGTAACGATAGTGTTTCAAATTTAATGAAAGGCCACATGGAATCATTGGCTAAAGAAGGTAAAAGAGCAGATGGGCGTGGAATTAATGAATTTAGAAAGGTAAAAATTGAAACTGGAATGATTAATACTGCTGAAGGTTCTTCTATGGTTCACCTTGGTAAAACTAAAGTATTGTGTGGTATCAAAATGCTTATTGGAACTCCTTATGGAGATTCACCAGGTAGTGGTACTATGACTACTTCAACTGAATTAGCACCTCTAGCAGATCAATCTTTTGATCCAGGACCTCCTCGTGAACAATCAATTGAATTATCCAGAGTTGTTGATAGAGGAATTCGAGAGTCAAGAATGATTGACTTTGATGGACTATGTATTGAGCATGGTGAAAGAGTGTGGATGGTTTACATTGATTTACATATTTTAGACAATGATGGGAATTTGTTTGATTGCTGTACTTTGGCTGCTGCTGCTGCACTTTCGAATGCTAAAATCCCTAATGTACAACACGGTATTGCTGATAAAGATGTAAAATTACCTGTAACTTGTTGGCCAATATCATGTACTTTTGGGAAATTAGGCGATTCAGTAATTTTAGATGCAACTTCAGATGAAGAAGGCGTAATGTCTGCAAGATTCACTGTTGCTCATGATGAAAATGGAAATTTAAGAGCGGCACAAAAAGGAATGAATGGTGCTTTCACTGATGCTGAAATAAGAGAAGCTGTTAAGACAGCCAGAGCAAGCGATAATGTTTTACGTGAGGCTCTAAAAGGTATTCAAGAATGAGTCAAGGGACAAAGAAAGTTGGAAGTACGGGTCGATTTGGACCAAGATATGGTGTCTCAGTTCGTAGAAGAGTCGGAGCTGTAGAGAAAAAGCAACGACAAAAATATGACTGTCCATCATGTTCTAAAGTAAATGTAAAGCGAATCTCTACTGGAATATTCAAGTGTAATAGTTGTGATTATCAATTTGCTAGTGGAGCTTATTATCCATCAAGGGAGGACTAAAATGGTAAATTACAAGTGTGCTTCATGTGGTACAAAACTGGATATGGACCTAGAAGTTTTAGGTCTTACATGCCGTGTTTGTGGTGAGAAGATCTTTTACAAAATTAGACCATCGACTAAGAAAACTGTTATTTCTAATTAATGAAAGCTCAAGTGAGCCTCAAAACAGGGAAAAATACTAAGGCTATTGCGAAAGCTTTGACTGACGAAGCAAAAATTGGACTCCCTAAAGTTAATGTTAACGTTTTTGCAGCTGGTGAAAAGTTAAAAATAGATTTAATTGCAGAAGATTTTACTAGTTTGAGAGCTGCACTTAATTCTTTTTTAGGATGGGCCTATTGTGCTGAAGGAGTTATAAAAAATGAGTGAAATTACACCTGAAAATGTACAAGAACAAGTAAATATATTTAGACAAATGCAACAGCAAATACAAAATTTATCTCAACAAGTTTCACAAATGGAAATGACTATTGGAGAAACTGAACGGACTTTAGAAGAGATTAAAAATGTTAATAAAAGTGCTACGCTCTATAGGGCTATTGGTTCTGTAATGAAAAAAATTGATGATAATTCTACGTTAGTCAAGGATTTGAATGAAGAAAAAGAAAGAATGGAAATTCGCAATAACAGTCTCAAAAACCAAATTGAAAAAATGAATATTGAACTTGCTGAAATGCAAACTAAATTGGAACCCGTTTTACAAAGTATTCAGGACAATAATGACAAAACTTCTAAATGATAAAATTAAAACTAACTTAAAAGATAAATTATTACTTTTAGTTCATCATCATGCTGATGTGGATGCAATTTCATCAGCTATAGCTCTTCATTCAGTTCTTGAAAATTCAACTATTTGCGCTTCGGATGGGATAAGCTCTCATGGCCAAAAAGTGGCAAGTATAGCTAATTGCGATATTTTGGAAAGACCGCCGGACAAATGGGATGGAACTTTAATTGCTTTAGATAGTTCTAATCCTGAACATTGCAGTCCGCTTCCTGAAGCTGAAAATATTTTAGTAATAGATCATCATAACAAGATGGGAGGTTGGCCAGAAGGTACTGAAATTATTCATTTACCTCAAAAAACTAGTACTGCTGAAATAGTATTTGAAATTATTAAAGAATTAGGATTAAAACTTACTAAAGAATATGCCACTATACTGATGTGTGGAATCTATACAGACACTGGACAATTCAGACATGCTAATGGTGAAACCTTCAATGTTGCAAGTGAATTATGTGATGCCGGAGCCGACCCCCAAAATGTGATTAATATATTGGATAGTGAAAGACCATTGATTCAGAAGACAACTTTCTTGAAAGCTGCACAAAAAATGAAATGGGTGCAAGAAGGTAAATGGATAATAGCTACTAGCAATGTTAGTTCCTTTGAATCAGGATCTGCAAGACTAATGATAGTTCTAGGTGCAGATATTGCATTAGTTGCTTCTGAAAATAAAAAAGGTGAAATGAGACTATCGACTAGAGCTTCTAATAGAATTGTTTCTAAAGGATTAAATTTAACAACTATTTTAGAAACTATCACTGAAATCAATGGAGGCTCTTCAGGAGGGCATCCTGGTGCTGCAGGATACAATGGAAAAGGTGATTCAGAAGCTATTACTGAAATTGCTAAACAGAAATGTACAACTGCGATAAGGCAACTATCTTAAACTTAGAATTGTATAGACTACTGTGAGATATAGAGCAATTTTCCGAATTTATGGATTAATAGTGGCTAACATGCTCCTAATTATGGGAGGACAATTGGCATATCTCTACATTGTTGGTCCAATATCTATGAATGATGGAAGGCCAATGACTCTTCCTGAAATTCCATTTTTGGGACTCTTAATAACCATCCTAATAACTGCTGGAGGTCTGATTACAGCTGCAATATTGCAAAGAAAACCAGCTCCAATAAGATATGTTTCTGTAAATAGTAAACCTTATGCCAAACAAATAAAAAAAGATTTTGACTCTTCTGAAAAACAACAATATCGTCCAGTTTATCCTGGACAATATAGTGGAAAAACTGGAAGTTTACACTACAATAAGTCTGAAGAAAAAGAAGATTTGGACTGGAGAGAATATAATGTTCAAAGAGAAGAACAAAAAGAAATTGGATCTTTTAAAAAACAAGAACTACAATTGCCAAATTCAGGGATACTATTCTTTGGATTTTTGTTATCTTTAGCATTAGGAATTGCAGTATTGGGAGAAAGAGGGCCTTTTCTCTACCTTTTCCCAGTCGCTTTTTGGGTCGCTTTTTCTTTCCCCGGACTGATATGGGTTAGCTACATTTATTCAAGAACGATAACCTCGCCAGAACCACAAAGATTAGTCCTAATTGCATTAGCTTGGGGAATGTTCTCAACACTACCTTCTAGTCTCCTAAATGATTTAGGAGCACGTATTGTTGACGTAGACCAAAATGCATTATTTGGAAATGGTGATTTTGGAACTCCTGAACTTGTTTTAGTTTCAGTAATCGCACCACTTGTAGAAGAACTTCTGAAACCTATTGGGTTAATATTTGTAATTAAAAGACTAAGAACACCATATGAAGGTGTCCTGTATGGCGTAGCTTGTGGAATGGGATTTGCTATTATTGAAAATTTACTATATGAATTATTCATATTGATATGGTATGGATCTGATGCATGGACACTGAATGCTTTTGTAAGAGGTATTGGTTCTACAGTTTTGCATGCTGTTGGCCCTGCTGCAATTGGCTATGCTATAGCTTTTTCAAATCAAATGCAAAAACCAATGCGTAATTACTTAATTATAGCATATATTTTTGGCTTTACAATGCACGCATTATGGAATTTATTTGCAACTATGCCTCTCATGTTAGAAGGTGACTTCTGGGAATATACTTCTTACCTTCTAATAATTATAATGATTATTTTATGTTTAACTTTTATCATCAAAGCTTTAGAGTATGGAAAAAAATATGCTAATTTAGAACTGAAATCTAATGATTTTGAAGAAGAAGCAACAAATAGCGGTCACTAAATACGAAAAATACCGTCCTTAGCTCAGCCTGGTCAGAGCGGTCGGCTGTAGGGGTCTAACCCTCTTTAACCCGTGAGTACGGGAGGCCGCAGTTACCGACAGGTCCCCGGTTCGAATCTGGGAGGACGGACCATTTTTCTAAAAAATTACTTTGTTTTTCCAGGCATGTATAATTTAACAAGTATGGCAGTGATGAAAGCCACAACTGCAGACACCATCGCTGTGCCTACCATCCCATCCATGAAAGCCAAACGAGCATTAGCAATTAATTCGGAACCAAGCATATTACCTTGACCGATTAATTGACTACCAATTCTCATAGCTGCAGGGAATGATTCTGTTGCAATTGGAGAATAAGCCTCTAAACTCTCAGGAACTGCCATATTATTTTGATATATTTCATTCAGAACACTGCCACCAATAGCAATTCCAAGAGCGCCTCCTACTTCTCTACTAGCATCATTAGTAGCACTTCCAACACCCGCTTTATCTTCGGGAATAGAATCCATAACCAGTGTAGTTGAAGGTGCCATAGTTAGGCCCATCCCAAGCCCGAGAATGAAAAAGGTGAATGCTATTCTAAGATATTCAGTACCAACTTCTACTGTCGTGAACAATAACATTCCAGTACAAACTAAAGTTAAACCAAGAGCCACAACATTATTATTTCCAAATTTAGCTACCAATTTATCACTATTAGCCGCAGCAGGCATCAACCCCATTGGAAGTGGGATAAATCGAATAGCAGCTTCCAAAGCCGTATGGCCTCTTACAAGTTGAAAATGTAACATTTGAGTAAACATAAACGAAAACATTACAAAGAATGCTAATGAAATTGCAAGCAATCCCATTGTGAAGCCCATATTTCTGAAAAGATTAATGGGTAACATAGGATGTTCTGTACTCCTTTCCCATTTGATGAAGGCAAAAGTTAGTACCAAACCTATTCCTGCAATTCCAAGTGTTTCATTACTTGTCCACCCCATATTTGGCGCTTCGATAACTGCATAAAGTATAGATGAAAGTGCACCTATTGAAAGAATCGAACCCACTAAATCCAGAGGGCGCTTTTGACTATCCTTTGAATTGGGAACTAAGAAAATTCCCAGAATTAATGCTACCAAAATAACAGGGACATTTATCCAAAAAACCATCTCCCATCCATAATTTTCTACAGACCAACCGCCAACAATTAGTCCAATTGGAGCTCCAGCCCCAGCCATAGCTGCCCAAATTCCAACTGCCTTCCCTCTTTCTTCAGAAGGAAATACGACTACTACTACGGAAAGTGTAGCTGGCATTACAAGTGCAGCACCAAGCCCCATTACTGCACGGGCAAAAATTACATGCTCTGACACAGAGGCATACATTGCTGTTGCACCAGAAGTCAAGGCAACAATAATCAAACCCAATTGTAGTGCTGGCTTACGACCAAAACGGTCACCAATAGCTCCCATGACAAGGAGAGTTCCTCCAAAAACAAGTGCATAAGCATCAACCATCCATTGAAGATCTGTGTTATCTGCATTCAAATCTTGGGAAAGTTCAGGAAGGGCAACATTCAAAGTTACATTGTTCAAAATTACAATGATTAAACTCAAACTCATTAAAGCAAGAATTAGCCATCTTCTTTCGTAAACTTCATCTGATACTGCTTGATTTTCTTCACTCATCGTATGTAATCCCATGTATTGTATGTCCAATAGTTTGCAGGACGCCAGTCTGGAGCTTTACGAGGTACATATTCTGAACCATGTTGATCATACTTAATCCTTTCTTCATCGTCAATTAAAACATGATAAGCTTCGTTTATTTTCTTAAATTTTTCTTCAGCTGATTCTATGTCATTTGGATTTAAATCAGGATGGAATTTCTTAGCTAATTTCTTGTAAGCTTTCTTTATAGATTCTGAATCTGCATCCTCTTCAACACCTAAAATATCATAATAATTCACTGTAAATCAATAGACTTGGCTATATCTAAGCAGCAGTCTGACCTCCATCAACTGTAATGATTGAACCTGTTGTCCATTCAGCCTCAGGTCCACAAAGATGTAACGCCATAGCTGCAATTTCTTCGGGTTTTCCCATTCTACCTATGGGTTGAACATTATCCAATATTTCTCTTGAAACATTGCCGGCCTGAACTCTTTCATCTACCATAGGAGTATCAACAACTGCTGGACAAATGCAATTTACTCGTATTTTTCCAGCTAAGTCTAAAGCCATAGCTTTTGTCAAATTAACAACGCCGCCTTTAGAAGAACAATAAGCTACAGCGCCCCTCATTGCTCTAAGACCAACTGTAGAAGATATGTTGAGTATCGAACCGCCATCATTCATATGTGGCAGAAATTTATTACTCATTAGAAAGGGACCTTTGAGATTAACATTCATCTGGAGATTCCAGTCTTCTTCAGTAGTATCAGTTATCCTTCCAGGACGAATTAAGCCTGCATTATTTACTAAAATATCTAATTTTCCATGCCCTTTTGAAAACCATTCAACCATCGATTTAATGCCCTGAGAATCGCTAACATCTAATTGATAAGATTCGCATCCTAGTTTAGATGCGGCATCTGATAATTCTGATTCATTTCTGCTACAAATTATTACTTTAGCTCCTTCATTTGTAAAGCGCTCAGCTATACTGTAACCAATACCTTTGGAGCCTCCAGTGACGATTGCAATTTTACCATCAAGTAAACCAGACATTGAATGGCTATTGATGGCAGACTAAAGTGTTTATCTTCTTCTAAATGCTATGATTGCTATTACACAAATCGAAACTAGAAATGATAATGAAGGTAAGAAACCTCTGCTTTCTTCAGCTTTTGATTCTTCAGGTTCATCAAAAACAGCCAAACAAGATTCCTCAACGAGATCCTTGTTTTCATCAGTTATTTCATCAGGGCAATAATTCAACTTCTCATCAGCATATTCACAAGAGCCATCATCAATATCCACTGTTGAATTGTAATTTGTAGCCGTTTCATTTGTACACCCTTCTACAGGTTCAGGCTCTGGATACTCACAGGAACTATCATCTTTGGTTGCTTCTGAATTGTAATTGATTGCATTAATATCCATACAACCCTCTACTGGCTCAGTTATATTCCCCTCATTTTCTGTAGCTTCTTCAATTAGGAATGTCCAGTTATAATATGCTAAAATAGTATCCAAATTATATAATGTAATATTTGCATTATAGGTTCCGTTGTCTAGCCAAGTATGATTCATTACCAAGTCGGATTCATATTCAACAGCATTATACCAAGAAGGAGTCGTGTAAGCTCCAGTTTCATTGTAAATAGATACAATTAAATGTGTCCAATTCAGAGATTCGTTTGTTATAGCTAATATAGAATTGTGAGGTCCACTCATTGTCCAGTTAAACCAATCAGAATCGCTCCTAGGGACTGGATCATCTTTTTCTTCATCATTGTCTCCACCACTATCAGATTCAACAACCGTAATTGTGGCAGTCATTGAACTATGATAGGCACATTTGTAATCGTACGTTCCAGCTTCAGTAAAAGTAAAGGACCATGTGGCGCCAGAAGCTATATTTCCAGAATCAAAGGAAACTGGCCCATCAGTACTAGTTGCAGTATGCGCCATTCCGTCATTATTTGTCCAAGTAACAGTATCTCCTACATTGATAGTTAAATCTTCAGGATTAAATTTCATAGCGTCCGTAATCGAAATATCATGATCTTCAGCAGAGACTGAGGGAATCGTGGTCAAGATTACAGATAGCATAATGAGAAGTGCTAATGCAAAAAATTGCATTCTGTTTCTATATACTATTTCTAGCATAGGTTAAATTTGAAATTGGACTATATAATAGGTTGCCAATAACTTTGGAACACTGAACATATCTCTACATTATTACTAAATCTTAGTATTCATGCCTTCTTCTATAATTTAATCCAACTATAGCTAATACACTTACAATAGGCATCATGATGTTTGAGAATTCGGGAATTGCAGTACTCTCATACCATGCTATTTCATCATCATTATATGCTGAAGAAACTACATCAAGATTTCCATCATTATCAATATCGGCTACAAATACACTAGATGGTTTGTTTATAGAAGAAGCGATATTGTTGGTAGTCCAACCATCATCTGGAGTACCATCATTTACATACCATCTAACTTTACCATTACTTGAAGTACCAGTTTCTGCACATGATACGATATCAATATCTCCATCATGATCAATATCTATTGGGAATACAGACGTAGGTTTAGTTGGCGTAGCAACAGTGTAAGTTGTCCAAATAGCATCCCCAGGTGAGCCATCATTCAAATGCCAGGATACTGCGTTTCCACTATATGCTGCTGAAACTACGTCCAAGTCACCATCATTATCCATATCTGCAATTGCAACCGAAATTACTCCACTTAATGCTCCTTTAATTCTTGTTGAGGACCAATCTCCACTCTCTGGCGTCCCGTCGTTTTCATACCATCTCACTTTATTCTCTTGATCTGCTTCAACAATATCTAAATCTCCATCGCCATCTATATCTCCGACATCTATGTCATATGGTTGTTTATCAGAATCGGAGGCATACACATCATGTTGTGTCCAATCATCGTTATCTGGAGTGCCGTCGTTTTCAAACCAAGCAATATTACTTTCCATAGAAAAAGCTGCAACAATATCTAAATCTCCGTCATCATCTATGTCGGCCGCATGAACTGATACGGCCCCATCTGCATCTGAACCGCTAACAACTGTTTTTGTACTCCAAGCTCCATTTCCTGGTGTTCCGTCATTTATGTGGTACAAGACCTTGTCATCATTTCCACTTCCATCTACTGAAAGTATATCTAAATCTCCATCTCCATCCATATCCGCGACAAAAACATCATTTATCCCAGTGCCCGTGTAGCTTTTTACAGTGTGGTGTGTCCAACCATTTGAAGGAGTACCATCATTCTCATACCATGCAACTTCAGTTACACCACCTTCCTCACCACTTAATGCTGCCACTACATCTAAATCTCCATCACCATCTATATCAGCTACAAAAACCGATTCAGCACCAACTGCTGTTGAATTTATGCTATATGTAGTCCAAGAAGGTTCGAAGGAAAAAGTTGCCGTATTCTCCCACCAAGCGATATCATCATCCTCATTTGACGCGGCCAGAATATCAATGTCACCATCTCCATCTATATCTGCCGCATAGACTGTTTCCGCACCGCCAAAATTAGTTTGAATCGGGTTCTCAGTAAAACTCTCGCTACCATCATTCTCCCACCAAGTAACAGTATCAGCCCTACGTGCAGATCCTAAGACGTCTACGTCACCATCAAGGTCTATATCTGTGGCATAAACGGAATATGCATGATCAAAATCACCCTCAATCAAATGCTCAGTAAAACTCTCACTACCATCATTCTCCCACCATGTTACATCATCATCACCACGGGCCATACCTAAAACATCTATATCGCCATCTTGATCCACATCTGTAGCATAAACTGAATTTGCGTTAGTAAAACTAGTATCAATAGCATGCTGAGTGAAACTCTCACTACCATCATTCTCCCACCAATTGATGTCACCATCTCCGTATGATGCTCCTAAAACGTCGATATCTCCATCACCATCTACATCTGTAGCATAAACATCACGTGCCTTATCAAAAGTACTATCTATAGTGTGTGATGTGAAATTCTCGCTACCATCATTCTCCCACCATGTTATATCATAATCAACATCACCACCATTTGCCGCTCCCAAGACATCAATATCACCATCATCATCAACATCAATAGCATAAACTGCGTAAGCACTGGAAAAATCGGCATCAATTGTATGCTCAGTAAAACTCTCGCTTCCATCATTCTCCCACCAAGTAATATCATTAGCACCAGCTCCAGCACCTAGAACATCCATATCTCCGTCACGATCTAAATCTATTGCATAAACG